>Ga0123355_10011740_pt1 | contig 13528 bp, 9 predicted proteins | sample TergutEmb28metaG_3_FD_89872 | JGI IMG/M metagenome (GOLD analysis project Ga0123355, IMG submission 89872) | Embiratermes neotenicus P1 segment gut microbial communities from Petit-Saut dam, French Guiana - Emb289 P1 | ecosystem: Host-associated > Arthropoda: Insects > Digestive system > Gut ...
ATTTAATAACTGTCTTCTTTAAGTTTTTTTTTTTTTTTGGAAGTATTTTGATGCAAGCTGCGACATTTATCTCCAAACGGGTTAACACCGCAGACGAGATGACATGATGAAACCGTGACTGGCACAAAAATACTTCACAACGAACACAAAACAGAGGTCGGTTATCGCCTGTTATGAAAATAGCTGCGAGGAAACCAAGAGAAACTTAAACTAAATACCTGGTGACAAACCAAAATTTCAAAACATGCCATGCGTAGTGTACAAAACTGCATGAAATACAGTGGTTATATTAAGAGGTGCACAGTGCCTACTTATTCAACAACGCAATGGTATGTCAGTGAATATAAGATCTGAGGTCTTACGTGCTGGTGGGTCAAACGGAGGAAATTACCATCAGTCTTCAGTACACAGCCAGCCAGTACAACACTCTCTACAGCGCCGTCGTCCAAATCAAAATTCCTTCACCAGACGAGTTGTACCACCCGCTTAACATTAAAACCCTCTGCATTTTGCCCGCACAGCATATTTATTAGAAAATAATAGTGATTATTGTCCTAAACAGCAGTAACCGGCTGGTCTCTGTAATGCAAACACGATGTCTTTAATGGAATGGCATATAAATACACTAACCGTTCAAATTAATAAAAAGAAACAAATGCAGTATACTTATAAAGTTTTTACAATTAAAGCACCAGAACGATTTCAATACAACTTTAATTTATTTTACCCATTCATGGCCTACACGTTTTATACAAATACTGATGTACACTCCCAGAGGATGACCCACAAAGGGTCGAAACATGTCGGAGTTCTAGTGCCTTAATTATAAATAATTTATATTATAAAACGATGTGTTTTGTAAGGTAGGAAATTAATTTTTAAATATTATTTTAGTAATCGTTATAAGAAATCAATTAAACGGCTTTTATTATGTCGTCCAGTAATAACCCGACTCAGACTGCATGTTCCGAGTATAGTTAGTCATTTTCGAGCCTGTTCCATAAAACTAATTTCTATACCTAGGAGTAATTTGTTTTCAGTATATTTGCCTGTATGCAGTAACCCCAGCGATATGCACCCTAAGTAAAGTAAAGTTCACCCTTGAACAGGCCACGAAGGCCCAGAGGGGGATTAGAGGTACCGCTCTACTCTTTCTTTAACCTCGGCGTTAGATGGGGGTAGGTGGTCAACGCCACGCCCCGGCCGCGTTACCCCGGGAAAGACCCCGTACCCATTGTATAGGAGGCCGGGTAGGCCTCAGGGCCAGTCTGGACAGGTGCAGAAAATCTCGCCCCCACCAGGATTCGATCCCCGGACCGTCCAGCCGTAGCGAGTCACTATACCGACTACGCTACCCCGGCTCCAACGATATGCACCCTTCAAATATCAAATATTAAAGGTTTTAAGAGAAGGGCAACCTCATATACTTATATAATGAACCAAGTAATGCATATTTATAGAATAGTGACCCAAGCATATTGCTCCTACATTCCACACACCAGTCTCAAGCGATCTTTTCTACGGTGTACAACTTCATTACAGATATGTAATTACAGTGACAACCGTTTTACCAAATATACAACTGTTACATGTACCATACTGGTAGCATTATACCTACAGCAATGCTATTGTTATTACAGGACGTGACCCATCTACACAAGTCCACTAAAAAAAATAAACAAACCCAATTTTATTTAATTTTTACAAGAATGTCAACACATAATTTTTAAACCCATAAGATTCGCTTGAGAATACCAAATGCAATAGCGTGTGACTTTATCATGCATTTTCGGACAATTATTTGTGTAGCAGCTGTGTTCTTGTGATACGACACCCTGATGTTGGTCACAAGAGTGACCGAAACATGTTTTAAAATTTTAAGCTCATGGTTCCGTGCATCATAATTCAATGTTAATAAAAATCCAACTAGATGCAACAGTACGCAGATATTTATTTACTCATTTACTTTATTTATTTGAGTGACTTATACTGTTGCATCTAGTTGGCTTTTTATTAACATGTTTTAAAACTTACAAATGTGCATCCATTACTTCAGTATATATTAACACTTTAGTTAACGGACATTGAACGTCAAAGGGGAGCCGTTTACTGGTTGTTTGACGATAAACACTACATACTCAACTGACAGGCCTGTTTCGTGTAAACGAGTTTAAAAGTTCCTGCAGTTTACCTGCTCTGCGTCACTACTCGTCGAACAAGCAGCACAGCATAATCGAGCAGGCGATGTGCTGTCAGAGACACTCGTAGCTATTGTTTACGTTGCGCATGCCCCAGTGTACAGGATACACTTCATACAATGATACGCAAATTTACTGATTTATTTTTTGGCACACTGTTAACCATATACGCACGTACAATATACCAACAATGTACATCACAAAAGAGTATACTTATATGTTAACGACCATTATGTTTCGACTGGTCGACATCACGGATGTAATACATGATCCCTGATAATGGTGGCTAACCGAAACATACTGCGTCTTTAATTAATAAATATATTACTTTGTAGTGTGCACTGTTGGTATATTTATGTTGTTATTTATTTCTTTATTTCTCGTTTACTTATGACTTATTTAACTTCGCTTCCAGGATGTAAGACTTCGCAGCGTCGAGAGATGGGTTCATGTGTTAATAACGAATGAAAAGGACGTGGATGAAATAAGGAGACATTTCATGAGTCAAAATAGAGGCCAATGCATGGAACACTCTCATATGCTGACGTTGCTCCGGCCACGTTCCTCAGTTCCACCTGTTGATCTCTCCATAAAACATTTCCGTAAAACCAATTTCAAGTTTTGATTCCACCTAAATACTGTTCCGCCTTTTCTAACAATACGTTTATGTCCCATTTCCTGCCCACGTGACCCTCGCCGATTCCAATGTAACCCTGCGAGAAGCAAGAGAAAGAAACATTTGCGACATAAAAATACCTCATTAGCCCTTGATAAATACTACCGTAACGCCCACACCGTGTGCCTACTCGACACTGTGTGCCAATTGTGGGATCTTGTTGACATTTCGCCCTAACAGTCGTTCACACCCACACGAGCCACATATTGTATCCACATGGGCTGCGGTGACGCACAAGGAAACCCAGCCTTGTAACACGCCCCAGCTTCAGAATTACATGTGTTCACAGTCATAATAATCATGTCAGAAAAGATCAAGCTCAATGTACCACCGTTAAAGTAACGAATGTTTAGCATGTTTATGTTTCTAAGACTATTAGCACAGGATTTATTGCAAACGCACTGCCAAAACACACGTTTGATTTTCGCTTCTTCTATTATCTATACAAAACGATACTCGTAATTTAAGTATGTATTACGGCGTGCAAATATCTCTCAGAAATGTAACTAACCAGCCGCTTGTCAAGGTTGCACGATACGGAAACTTCCCACCTGTCGAAATTCCATTACAGACCAAAACTTACAAGAATTCAAACCGTCAAACCTATCAGACTTACACGAGTGTTCTGTTTTGTCTTCCGTGACTGCGAATTTGTTACTTACTGACACTATATCTAACTGTATGAGGATATGAAATCACAAACTAAAGGCGTTCCTATTGCTTGTTTGCAAAATTCGCCTAGTGAAACTGAACAAAGTAGCAAATCCTCGATCCGGTTAGCTACTTCCAAGAAGCAAGTACATTCCAAACGAAAGTCAAACATGGTACAAATGTTTAAAAAAAACTTCCTTTTATTCTTCGACAGTCTGATTCCGGAGGACTCCACAGATTCTTAGTGGACATGGAAATGAATGCGCATTGCTTCAGGCCACGCCTTACTTCTCTGAAGAGGGCACGCCTCGCAGTGTTTTAATATGAATGATATCATCCCATGTAAAAAGAACATGTACGCCATAAACTCTAGCAATCAATTAAACTTGCCGCTACGCAGAAGCGAGATACCCTGTAACTACCATCGTCGCTGCATGACCGATTGACCGCTCAGTTCAAGACACGTCGGATCGAAAATCGAGGTCACGTCAGCTAACGGTGTAATGCAATCCGTGTTGTGTGTACATTCACCTGCACATAAAATGGGGATATACACAGACGTTTACCACCACATTGCAACTTTGAAATTTCCAATTATAAATTTCTAATACTTTGAAAACAAACCAGCTATTTCAGAGTATGGTTGGCAGCGCATTAAGTTTTTCCATATGTATGCTTACAAAGTTACCTCACGTAAATTGAAATTATACACACTAGATCTAAATCACCTAAATGAAGTACTGTAATACTTTCACACACTACTGAATGAATACTTTTCTTAATTACCACTAATAACCAGCAACTATTACTTAGCTCAACAAACTGAACTTACATGTCAAACACACCTTGTCAGCTGAAAGAAATCAATTTAAACTGCGAGGGGAAACGGTAATATACACACACTTTGAGCAGTTGCAACACAGGCAGTTTCAGTGTTGTCACCAAACACTTTTATACAAACAGAAAGTTTCAAGACACTCAAATCCACAACAAAATAAGTCAATCTTGCGCTATCGAACTTACACCAACCACCGCACAACTTACACGAGCCGACCGACTGCTTACGTGTCCGCTGGCAGAGATTCAGGAGTGAAGGCGCGAGACTGTTAGCTTCGCACACTTGCCCCCATTGGAATACTAGACAGTCGGGAGAGATTGTAAGCGAGTCTTCAATCGCACGATTAGAGCCGATCTTTAACGAGCCGGGGAAGGTCACTCACTCGGTCTCTGGGAGTCAATGAACGCCCCGCCGACTGCTTCGGCGGAGTGGTCCAGCAGTCGCAGACTCCCTCGAAAGTAGTCTAGCGTATATAAAAACCGAGCTTGCCCAGTCTCTCTGCCGTGACGTCCTGAGATCCGTGAACCACCACCCAATTTCAGATTTATGTTTTAAAATTTCCTACTGGCTAATCGCTGTTTCCATTAATGCCAGCAAAATCACCTGGACGACCAGGCTTGTTTTTCCAGCCGAGGCACGGATTTGTCTCTTCATCACCGAATGTGGACCGTTTATAGGGCCCTTCTAACGCCCTGTCTACTGACAGTCCAGACTCTTTTCTCAAGGAGTGAAGCGGCCGGAGCGTGAAACTGGTTTTCAAACGTAATCTTTAATCGCGAGAAAAACTCTCACAGCCCCAGGGGCCGAGATTCGAAACTGCGTCCTCGCGATATTGAAGTGGGAGAGCCGACTTAGTACACAAAGACACTGAATAGACAGTTAATAACTGAATAACAAATAGGCATGCACAACTTCATACATGTCGAGACAACGTGCTCCTTTGTTATACGTCCTTCTCTGTCAGAAACTCGTCCAGTCCAGCAATACCAAACACGATAAAGTAAGCAGATGCGCATATACATTCTAGTATGACTGCGATGGTCCTCACTTTAAAATGTATTTTCACTGTAGGTGCACCACATGATTAGGTTCACAGTATCAACATGGCCGTGTGCCGGACCAGTGCCCGTACTTTTAAATTTATCTTCCTATTTCCTTCGCAGTCCCAAAGTGATGTCAAAAGATTTTCCGATCAAAAATCATACAAGCATTTCTTGTTTCCAATTAAATCTATGCGTTCACCTCATCACAGAAGTGTTCATTCACCCCAAGAGTACCAGATGACCTATGCAAATCGCACAGTTCCTAGTCACGTAATATCCTGAATTATGCAACTACATTCGGGTAACGGTTGTGACTTCGGTACAGGTATCTTTGTTGCCGATGGAATTTTATTACTATTCCAGCATAATCTGCATATATAACTACATTAAAACCCTTCATACGTAAGTTTCGTTTCTTAGCCTGTTTCATCACCTAATAAAACAGATTTATGGTGCCGTGTCTGTGTATCCGACCTTTCTGAATAGCTTCTGCATTATTTTACGACCTGCCGCCAATAATGCGAAAAATGTGGCTAATTAAATTTTAAACGTGGCAGCACAATAATATTACAAAATGTACGCAACTTATGTCGTGGTCACAATCTGTAGGAATAGAGACCAAAAAAAAAAAGCGCAGGCATCGGAAATATAAATTTCTGTTCCATGTGAACAAAACGAAGGAACCATTTTGGTAGGCATGTGCAGTCTCGTATCAACACAGATCATATAAATACTTCAGGCTATAATTTTGTTTGAAACATAGAAACAATATGGACAAAATAGGTTATAGATACTACTAGATATTATGGGCGTACACAGATCACTACCCCCATGGAACTCAGTCCTTCTTTAGAAGCTGACAGTCCATCAGATGGTCCACAAATTCCCCGTGTTTGCGAAATCGAAAATTTCAGTTATGTATTCATACGAGCTCGCCATTAGACCTACCCAGCTACGAGTTAAATCAGTTCAAATCCTCACACCTTTCTTCGCCTGCAGGACATCTGACATATTACTTCTTTTTTTAATAACGGATTTTAGGCCCCTCCTGCCCACCACACCAAGCTCGCAGACCACCCGTTGCTGACAGTCCGCGACTGCTTATTCAGTATATTCGCACCTGCCCTCCGTACAAACCTCGAGGCCACTTCCACCACAACCCATTTTACGACACACCATGAGACACATTAGGTACACAGTACAAAAACGGAGGGAAAAATGAAATTACTAACGCGGAATTTCGAAGAGTTGTAACCGAAAAGCGAAAAATTATATTGCACGTGCATATCTTAAACCTCTCGACTGATTTATGTTTCAGTATTTAGTGCGTACGGTGCAGTCAACTTTCTCCGTCTCGGTCATTACAAGGAATGAATGACGTACAGGGAAGTAATCTGTTTGTCCTGGGTTCCACACAAAACGCAAATGCCTTGTGCTGACAGAAGTCGAATTTTTAAGCGCGTTCACAAAATTGCGAAAAGCGACTATTAATTTCGCCATGACCGTCCGTCTTTTGTCTGTCCGCGTAGAGAACTCGGTTCCCACTGGACGGATTTTCGTGAAATTTTACATCCGAGGAGTTTTCGAAAATCTGCCGAGAAAAATCAAGTTTCATTAAAATAAGACAAGAATAACGGGCAAGAATAACGAGTACCTTATGCGATGTCCTATGTATATTTATGACATTTCTTGCTCATTCTTCTTAGAATGACAAATGTTTCAGACAAAAATCAAAACACACACATTATATTCAACACATACATTTTTAAATCGTGCCGTTTATGAGATAATGTGGAAAAATATGGTAGATCCAGACAGGTCACAAATGACAATATCATATGGCACTACAATAGCTGCGACTTTCATGTCCGATAACTTAGGCAAGAATACAGACACACACTCAGAATATTTAATACCTATTTTGTTCCTATGACAACAGTGGGTGGGTCATATAGTTTTAATCAGACACATAAAAATAAATAGACAATACTGAGATCTTCCCTCTTCGGGGATGTTACGCATCGTCTAATGGTAGTTACAGACGTTTTGTGACCACCTGTCGGTCCCGTCTTTAAATTTAAAGCACTGTCAAACATTCTTCTACGTGACCCTTAAGAATGAGACCCACATGTTGTCCCGAAACGTCGGTAACCAACTGCTAATAAACGCTGTCTAAAATCCCACAAGAGCGAAGATCTCATTTACATCGCGGTGGATGCCTGAAATCAGTCATCCATAGTACATGATACTGTTTGACAAACCTGACGGGACAACAAAATTTGGGAGACGTGGGTGTAGGTGGTTCGACAGCATTAAAATGGGTCTTCAAGAAATAGTACAGGAGGATGTGGACTCGATTCATTTGCTTTGAGATCGGGTCCGGTGCTGGCATCTTGTAAAATCTTCAACTTTAGGGTTCTATACAAGGCAGGGACTTTTTTTTCCCCCCCCTTCTTCTTCTTCTTCTTCCCCGTCAGGTCAGCGGCCACTGGCTTCCAAAGTTCTTGGTCAGTTTGTGTGACTCTTCAATAGTACTAACTGTTTATCTGGCATCGACATGAGCGCATGCGCCCTCCGACCCAGTATCCGTGCTCTATTTTTGGGCGCGTTTGCATAGACGCGAAAAGCGCCGATTAGGTTTGTTAAGTCAGCATGTATCAGCGCGGCTCCCACTGAACGGATATCTGCGAAATTTTATGCTGGGGAATTTCGGGCAGTTTACACGAAGGCCTAAGTAATTCTATTGTTACCGGCGACATCAAATCGCCATAAAAGCGCTCTCTTCGAGTGAAATAGTATCAGTCTGTTAGGACAACCGAGGAGATATAAACATTATGCGAATGAGCCACAGTGTTGCGTTATATGTACACAACCTATCTATCTGGTTGTTTAGAAAGATCGTTGAACTGTACGCAAAGCAGTCAATCCTCTGCACTCAAACTACCAGAAGACACTGAAATTTCCTCCCACGCCTAGCCAATACTAATCTAATTTGAAATGAGTAGCATATGTACATAGTTAATGGTACACTTAATAACGAATTAAGTTCCGAGTGCAAACTTCAGGTGGATCCTACGACTGACGTGTGAATGAAGATAGAAATCGCTGTTTGCCGAACGGTGAACAGTAAAGCATCAAAGGGCGGATTTATGTAAATAATTATATCTCTATTCTAAGACACGTTTATTTTCAAAGAACACCTAGCACCAACCAATACACCCTTCTCTATTTCATCGCATGCACTTTATTCTAAAAACATGCTTTCTGGACAATCGGAAGTTAAACTGCTCACCCACTATACGCGTGTGGAATTGTATGAAGTGTGAGGTCCAGTGACAAAGGTGGCCTTTGAAAGAAACTCGTATTCTAATTGCAGTACAAATAAGAATATGATACGAGCTCCGTTTCTTTACGATTCGATATCTAAGATGTCTTGTCAATGCACGCTTGTTGAGGTAATCATATTACTTTCTTTGCGTTGCCAGTTAGTGGTGTGACTACGCTATTACACCTCGTTTGTCGCTACATACAAGCAGAGGCCCCCTCTTCATGTAGCTAACATTCCACCTGTATCACATGCTCGGTACTAAAGTAAGTTTCCTGCGGTCCTTTTTAAAATAATTTTTAATATCCACTCGCCTGGAAATAAAGAAACCGTAATAAGCAAGGAGCAAACATTTTAAGCCACGTACGAGTATGTAAGCCGGATACGTGCTTATGAATGTTTATCCTTACTATGGTAGAATAGGCATGTCTTATATGCCTGGCAAACTTCTGCATATAATATCTGAATCTCAACCGTTCCAACCAAACTGATTTCAAACCTCCAACACAACACGTCTGCACAATATCTAATCCATAAGGTCTTGGATGCAGAATCAAATAAAACCAACAGAATTGTAGTCTCTAGGCAGGGGATTGAACAGGGAACCTCAAACAAGAATGTTGTGACATTCAATATCGAAATCAGCATAAGAGTATCGGAGGCTCGAGTGAGTGAGCGAGTGGGTGAGATTTGCAGAGACAGATGTTGCACATCTGTTAAGTCGTGTGAGACTGTGATTCCCACAGCTTCCAGCACAGCACCACCACGATCTGATGAAAACTGGGTCATCGCAACTGCACTTCATCAAAATGCATGCGGCACACTAAAGCAGTACTCCACTTCCTTCGAAGTCGGGAAATTATTCCTACGTCGGGGCCCGACTGTTCTCCAAATAATTTACATGCCTCCTTGCTTGTACATTTCTGGGGGTGGAACAAATTTTTTTTCGCGATTCCCAAGACTACTCAGGCACAAAGGACGAAAGTATATGTAGTCGTTTATGACGATAAAACAGATGGAACACGCGTTGTGGTATGACAACTGACTTTGAAGATACCACATGGGAGACCTAGGGGCAAGCCTAATGCGAGGAGACTGATGTGTGTGGTGGATTAAACTGGCGTAATGACAGGTCTCTTGTTCGGACGTTGGGCCCTGAGTTACGAAGGCTTATTGCCGTTTCCATGTGTAACGGACACGGCAATAAACCTTAGGGCAGCACAAAATCGGGGAATTTCTTGACCACCCGAGATTTTATCGACTTTTCAAAGTAATCGCTACTCCATGCAGTTCCTTTTAGTAATTACCCGGTAAGTGGCCACTTAACTGCTAAAGTGGCTACAACTTCCAATGCAAGCTTCCATAGGTTGTATGTACATCAACTAGCCACATTAATGGTCAACTTTTGGCTTGCTACGTACTCTAATGTGGCGTAATACAGTACATCGTACACAGAAGTTAACTTCACTTTCCACACTCTGAATACGTTTCGGTTCACTCCCGCAGTAAATTCTTAACGTAATGCCAAGAATTATTTTGGAAAGGAAATACAACTTTTCTATACCGTCGTTCTTGTTGCGTGCTGAATAATGTACCTCATTCGTTGCGTTCATGCACGATATTCACGTCACTGAATTTTGTTCAATTACCGAACATATCTGCACTCACAACAACAGTTTCTCACCCTATATATGCAGGTCTTTCGCCGGTTATGTTTACCGTTTGAACGTAAAGCAATAATGTACGTGAGATTTCACATTTTAAGAAGTGATTTAAAAATTCGGTCAACCAAAATGAACTCCCAATGATTACAGGCCTACGAATCATTTGTGCTGTGACAGATGTTTGGCGGGGTGCAATAAACAAAGTCAATCTTATAAGTACGGATTTTAAAGAACGTAACAGCGAAAGGAGAGAGGACATCTAAGTAAGTAAATAAATAAATAAATAAATAAATAAATAAATACAGACAAGAAAAGAATCACACACATTATCCCGTGTTTCTGGGTGCCTGACCTTCAGTGTCTGGACTTGCCACTCTGCTGCATGAACTATGGAGAAGGAAACAGAGGCAGATCAGCCTTCATGAATACAAATTCTGTGTATTATGGGTATTTCGAGAAGTTGCTCAGATTTGAAACTGAACTCTGCATAATCATACTGACTGAAGAAAGGGAGTGGCTGAGATAATCAAGACCATTGCTGGTGCTAGAGATTTTGTTCGCAGCAGCGCAGCGTGAGCTCCATTTCAGTTCGCAAATCATGTCTAAGTTTCCATAATACCCATGTTTCGCAAGTCCTCCTACGGAAATACCAGCAACTGGTTTGCATGCCGTGAAGTTGAGAATTGTGTTTAACTCAGGATACAGTCTAGTGAAAGATACTGAAGAAGAAGGTGAAGCATCAAGTTTTATGACTGCGAAATCTTCCGTGATTATATGAAGTACGAGCTGATCAAAGACGATGGTTATGGGACCCCGTTAAGCGAGTTCTGTGGTGCTTGACTGTAGAAGGCACTCTACGAACGGGATTATCACAGGTTTCGACATGTCCGAAGTCCCCATCATATCAGTGAGTCGACTTGTAGAAGCCTGGAAGATATTCGAAATGCACTTAAGGTGGTCTAACACGTGTCTCAAGAATAAGCAGAGGCACATCACTCACAGCAGTGCCTGACACGTGCACAACACGTGGGAGTGATTGCAAGTAACTGATATTTCGGGGTGGGTGGTTCAAATGTAAAATGTTTTTACACTTTTTTAATGTTTTTTTTGACCGTGCATCGCGATATATCCGTACAACAAGAACCAACAGGATGCACTATTTACTTCAAATTTATTTCAATAATTAACCTCTACATGTTTCGAGCAGATTTACTGCTCATCATCAGGAGGTACTACTCTGTATATACAGCAAAACTGCGAGTCGGAAAGGGGTTACTTCATACAGAACACTGTTTCATTGAAGCATAAACCTCCTAAAATCAGCACCTCTAAAATGAAAGTATACCCACCTGAGGCAGTAATTTAAGTCAAGACGTAGAGATTGTCAGTCTGCAAGGTGGTTCGAGGCACTTAGTCTATAAATCTACAATACAACGCGCGAAGTCTACGTAAATACTCGGAATGCTTGGAGTAAACATTCGACTCCTAAGAATTAAGATCCATATATCTTCACAAATATTCGTTTCGGATTGCAGACTTCTGTGTCGAGAATATATTACTACAAACATTTCAACAGAAAAAGCACGCCTGGTCGGCATAACAACGCTCAATATCTGTAAGTCGTGTCCATATTTCATGCCGGCAGTCTCGAAATTGTGTCTTTCTGTTGTAACAGAGCAACGTTACATTAGCGGTCAGTTTCATAATGTTTCGATGTTACTCTTGAAACAAAACATGTAATGTGAAGATACAATTCTGTGTTCACAACGAACCTGTAAGTGGTCAGCTGCATGTTGGTTTAATGCCGTAGTTCGATACAGCAGATGATGTAGAGATAAAGGTAAAGTTTAACCTAGAATATGCCATGAAGGCCCATAGGTGGAGTACGGGTGTAGTCCTACTCTTTCTTTAACCTCGGCGATTGATGGGAGTGTGGGTGGTCAACGTCACGCCCCGTCCGCTTTACCCCCCTGGAAAAAGATCCGGTACCCACCGTACAGGAGGCTTGGTGGGCCCCAGGGCTGGTCCGGACGGTTGCAGAAAATCTCACCCCCCCACTGGGATTCGATCCTCGGACCGTCCAGTCCGTAGCTAGTTCTCCCACAAATTGCCGGAAACCTGTAACTAACAGGTCGCCTAGTTCATGCAACAATGAAAATCCTTCGGAACCAATTTCTCCTCGAAAGTGGTAGCTGTATTGTTAGCAGCACGGCTCAACCACACAAATCTTCCAACTACAGAAACTGACGTCACCATACATCCGAAAGTATCATGACCGCCATAAATCTAGTAGCAGCGACTCAGTGTTAACTCGGTCTCGCAGATGTGACTTCAAAGAAACAGGCGTTATCGTTAAAAAAAAAAGTGCAGTCCTAAGGACATATTAAAATTAATACTAAGTGGCTATCACAACAAGAAAAAGAAAACAAACAGTGAAGTCAGTAGCAGCAACAAACACGAGAATGGAACATGGCGAAATTCTTGCTCCTATGCGTCATGACATCAACACGGTCATCAACGACTTTTTGCTCCAAGCCCTGGGCGCCTCAATTCGCTGGGCGAGACCTATGCCCGTTCTGAACGTGGTACTGTACGTACCTGAATTTAGAAAAGGTATTCTTGGGACACAAACAGCCGTTCAGCTGCCCAAAACTTTCCCACCTTTTAAGGCATCAGCAGACTCGTTACTGTGACCTTAAGAGCCCATAAATCGTCCTTCTTTTGAATCAAATTAAGCCAGTACACCCCTTCACAACCTCCGTCTTTAATATCAGTTCCTTCACATCTACAGTTACTTTTCCTAAGTTGTCTGTCTCTTCTCGTCACCTTCACCTACCACAGATCTGTTTCCTCTCCTCATCTCCCCCATTCGCCATGAAGGCAACAAAAATCACAATTCTTCACGCCAAGGACGTTTCAGCCCATCGTCCAACCTCCAAGCGGAAGACAATCCCGTATCTGTTGTCTGCTTTTGCTTATTTAGTACATACATAGCTACCCTGCGCATGTAGATGCCGCCTCCTCCATAAGAAAACCATGCCATGGGGACATGGCTGGGGGGGGGGGGGGGGCCCCGTTTTAAAGAAAAACAATGGGGACTTTAGGTCTCCCTCTTTTGGGGTAATAAAAAAAA
>Ga0123355_10011741_pt1 | contig 13528 bp, 13 predicted proteins | sample TergutEmb28metaG_3_FD_89872 | JGI IMG/M metagenome (GOLD analysis project Ga0123355, IMG submission 89872) | Embiratermes neotenicus P1 segment gut microbial communities from Petit-Saut dam, French Guiana - Emb289 P1 | ecosystem: Host-associated > Arthropoda: Insects > Digestive system > Gut ...
ACCAACAACCAAGGGTGTGTACTTGTCACTACATTAGGGAGAAAAGCCTTGTAAATGTGGTTCGCTCCATTTTGAAGGTAACAATGGAGTATGTAAATTTCGATACAGAAGCCTTCGCTAAAGGAATGATGGAGAAATCACAGAAGGATAAGCTGGCTGAAATAGCAAGAAACAAGCGCAGTCTTGCTCAAAAACGCACTCGTATTGAAGAACTGGACAAGCTATTTGAGCGTATTTACGAGGACAATGTTGTTGGCAAGCTATCAGATGAGCGGTTTGCCAAAATGTCTGCCAAGTACGAAGGGGAACAAAAATCCCTTCTTGAAGAAGTAAATGCACTTGAAATCTCAATAACGGACAATGAAAACCAACTTGGTGGGGTAGATAAGTTTATCGAACTAACCAAACAACATTTAGAGTTTCGGGAAGTTACGCCAGCTTTGATAAACGCCTTTATCGACAAGATAATCGTCCATGAACCTGAAAAGAAGCGTGGGGCGAACCGCAACCAGTTTGTTGAGGTTATTTTCAACTTCGTTGGCCCTGTAGAAATTGACTAAGCCTTCGCTAAAAAGGTTGCTGATGAATACTTTGTTCAGAAAAAGCGTGACACTGCTTTGAAAATAGCACAGTAACACCAGCAACACATAGCTAGTCCAGTTCAAATGGTGATGAGTGGTGTGAAATAGCCACTTGTCACCACAGCAGTACCATTAAACCAAGTTGCTTCCTAACCAACCCTGTCCATTTTGCGTGGGTGTAAAGCAAGCTATATTTAATGAACAAACATTATTTATATTGGAGGTGCGCTTGTGAGTGAAGTATTGGCTTGGTACAAATACCCCCTACCCAAAGGAACAGCCTATTTTGAAAATGAGCTCAAGCAGCCAAGTATAGTTATAGAAATTTTTGATTATTGTCAAATATTACTTGCGTACATTACAAAAGCAGGTTGGGATTTTTTGATAGAATATTATGGATATGATAGACTTTTTATATTAAACGAAAAAAGTGGATGGTTTGACTGTTCCACTATTGCAGAATTCATCAAATACGTTCAGAGTGAATATGAGGGATTACCACCAAATGTTTACACAGTCTAAGAATATAGTGTGAATGATATGATGGTTTCTCGAATTGTCAAGAAAATCATACGAACGGTATTATGCTTAAAAGGTTATTTGGATATGAACTATGCAGATATTATTTTCGCTTCGCCTAAAATTAATAATGCCATACTAGACGATTTAGAGCCGTGTATGACTACCCTAAATAACATACTCAAAGACAATGGATATGAGTTTGTTACCCGAATTATCGCTAATGATGATTTTAACAACCTCATTTTGAAACCAATACTTATCGCAAGTGATGGAGTATCGGACACATCAGAGTTATTCATGCGTAGTTTTCAACTTGTGAAAATGTTTGGGGGTGATAAACCAATCACAAGACGGCGTTCAAATCAGGCAGAATCTATTATTTCTAAACCTGATTCACTTGCTGAATTAAAAATCGGCAAAATAGCACAAACTTTACTTCGTAACACGTTAGCGAGTGACTCTGTAAGTAAAGAAGAAATTGAATTAATGAGAACGAGAGAATATTCAAAAGATACATTTGGCATTGATTATCCGTTGCTTGTTTTGGCTACAGATAAATTTGACAAGGTTAGATATTATTCTAAGCCCTTTACGGTATGGGGCTTTGAATATTTTTTGTGTTCACAATGGTTTGAAGTATCAGCGAATAACGATAGGGCATTTTTAATAGCATGGCTTGAAAAAAACGGTGCAATTCAAGAAGGTAGTGGCAACACGCCTTGATTTATGATAACGATAGAATGGAGATTAGCATGAAAAAAATAGTTGTAAAAGATTGGATATATGTCAATACAGATGATAATGGTTCTCGCTTTGTTCTTGGCACTAAGGGATGCAATCCTCTAGTTTGTCTTGGGGTAAATCCACATACAGCAACACCACACAAACTTGATAAAACTGTTGGGATAGTCGAAAAAATTGCACTAAATAATAGCTTTGACAGTTTTATAATGTTAAATATTTATCCTCAACGTGCAATCAAGACTAAATATATTGACTCATGTATCAATGAAGAACTTCATGAAATAAATATTGAACATATTAAAAAAATATTTAATAAAAAAGCATATACTATTTTAGCTGCATGGGGTACTTCGATAGAGAAAAAAACGTATCTTAAAGACTGTCTAAAAGAAATTGTAAAAGTTATTTCAGAATCAAATCAGAATCATATCTGGAAAGCATTGAAAAAAGGCGACAATTTAACAAAAGAAGGGCATCCGTTCCATCCGTCTCGTGGTGTATCATCAAAATCTCCTCTGGTTCCATTTTGCTTGGAAGAATATGCGTATATTCAATAAACTCCTAATCCACACAAATAGTTAAAGTCAAATTTGCAGATTCATGAATAATATACCAAACATGATTGAAAACTTGCGCGAATTTATTGCTCTTTCAGAAGTATTTAGAAATGATGGGGTGAAAAGACATGAGTGCATACTTTGAGTACAAGTGGTTGATGTGCAGTTCATTTTATCAATTTCGAGAGGAAGATGTATCTTCCCAAACAGGTCAAGCGGCAGGAAGATGCGTTGAGGCATATATAATAAGCCGCCGCAGTGAAATTGAGGCACTTCTACCTGTTTACAAAGAAGTCCTTGCATTTTTTGCCGCTGATGATTGTTCTTCGGATGAGTTCCAGTATTCGTTGCATAAATTATCAAAGACTTGCGACAATGTATTTAAATGGGATTATGAAAACAGCAGACAGAATTTCAATAATGATGCGGATTATGTAAAGGACTGGTTCAAGGCTGTACTGGCAATTTACAGCGAACTTCTTGAAAAAGTTGCAAGGTGCGGTTGTATCTCGACAAAAACGCACTTCAAGAAAGAGTACGATGAATTATCCCTAATTTGCGCAGAGCTGCCCACAAAGTTGATTCTGAATGAAAACGAGCATGAGTATTTTGATGATGATATGGCTTGGATTGAACAAGAGTTTAGGAAAATCATATAGCGATTTCGTTTGAAATTGGGCTTTGCCTGTCGTCAATTCTGCGTAAAAGCCCACAGACTTAGCTCGTCGTCAGTAAATGTTTTCGGCATTCCGTATACCTAAAAAAAGCGAGTGATTTTCCATTGGAAATGGCACGATTTTTGCGGCAATTTTGAGCCAATCAAGGAGGGTTTCGTACCGCGTCCTAGAAGGACGCAAGCGAAATCCCGACGCAGAGTGGCGCAAAATTGACCAAAAGGCGTGTCGTTTCCGTGGTGGGAACACGCCCTAAAACAATTCACCAACATTAATTTTCTGCCCGCGCAAGTAATCTGTCGCGGGCATTCTTTTTTTGCCTACGGCTTGTAGTTCTGTGATTTTTATTGCGGTGTCGCCGCATTTTACTATTAAGCCATCTGTTGGGTTGGCGGCTAGGATTGTTCCGTTGGTTGTGTCGGTTGGTTGGCTGGGGGCTTCTGTTTCTTCTACGCGCCAAATTTTTAGCGGCTGCCCATTATGCATGGTGTAGCAACTAGGCCAAGGGTCTAGTGCGCGGGTTTGGTTTATTATTTTTTCCGCACAGTCTGCCCAGTTAATTTGCCCGTCGGTTTTTTTGATTATTGGGGAATATGAGAAATTTTCTCCTTGCGGGATTCTTGCGGCTGTGTCATTTTCTATTTGTTCTAGGGCTTCCAGCAAAGCTTCGCCACCTAATTCTGCCATGCGGTCGTGTAATTGGGGGAAGTGTTCGTCTTTGGTTATAGGCAAAGATTTTTGCAGAATTATATCGCCTGTATCTAGCTCAATGTCCATGTGCATTATGGTGATTCCTGTTTCGCTGTCGCCGTTTAGCAACGCAGAATGAATCGGAGATGCACCGCGATATTTGGGCAACAGCGAAGCATGTACATTAATGCAGCCCTTTGGCGGCATTGCAAGAACGCCTTTGGGAAGCAACAACCCATAAGCGGCAACAACAAAAACATCTGCGCCCAGATTTTTCAACTGCTCGCGGATTTCTCGCGACTCGCTAAGGCGCAAGGTTTGCGGCTGAAAAACAGGAATACCATGCTCTAGCGCGACATCTTTTACAGGACTTGTTTGCAATTTATACCCGCGCCCAGAAGGGCGGTCTGGCTGGGTGAAAACAGCAACCACGTTATGCCGCGAAAGCAACGCGTTAAGCGAAGACACAGCAAACGCGGGAGTTCCCATAAAGACTATATTCATCGGCGGCGACCTCCCGTTCGGAAACCTTGTGCGCGACGTTGTTCTATGCGCTTTTTGCGGGCTTTTTTGCGGGCGCGTAGCTGTTCTTCATTAATCATTTGGATATTTCGGGCTTTATCCAGAAAAAGCACCCCATCCAAATGGTCAAGTTCATGACAAAATACCGACGCTAAAAAGTCATCCACAGTTACGGTGTACGACTCGCCTTCTCGGTTTAACGCCTGCACTGTTACTTCAAACGGACGGTCTACATCTCCGCACCGCCCTGGCACGGATAAACATGCCTCGTTGCAGGTTTGATTTCCTTCGGATTCTATTATTTCTGGGTTGATTAGTTCGTATAATTCTTCATCAAATTCTATTACCGCGATTCTTTTTAGCGTGCCAATTTGCGGCGCGGCAATACCTACTGCATCTAAATCGCGTAGGGTTTGCTTCATGTCGTCTAGTAATTCCAGAATCGGAGCGGTAATCTCTTTTACTGGCTTGCATTTCTTTTTGAGCATGTCGTCGCCTTCTTTGCGAACTTGCCTTATTCCCATTTATTTTCACTCCATCATTATCGGATTCAGCGTCAAATGTGTTGTCAAATTTTTTAAAGGGTCGTTTTCTCTAAGCTTCCTAATACAATATAACACAAATGCGACAAGTGGTGCTTCTTCTCGGCATTTTACAAGCAATTTCCAGCGAAATTGTTTTTTTATCATCGAAACAAACGCTGGCGAAAATCCGATTAGTTCAAATCTGTTTTTGCCGTCTTTTGCGTTGCAGTATTCCATGATTGCCGCGAGCTTTTTCAAAACATCTATGACTTCGCGTTCGGAAGGCCCAGTAAACATAATCGAAAACACCAACGAAAACGGCGGATAATTCATAGCCCTACGAAGCGACATTTCATGTTTGTAAAAAGTTTCGTAGTCGCTTTTTTCTGAAAGGATGATTGCGTAATGCTCGGGATTGTAAGTTTGAATGAACACCCGCCCAGCATCAGCAGAACGCCCCGCTCGCCCAGCAACCTGCGTAAGCAACTGAAAAGTATATTCCCCCGCCCGAAAATCCCCCGTAAACAAAGACATATCCGCTGCAACAACACCAACCATAGTCACTTTGGGAAAATCCAGCCCCTTAGCAACCATTTGTGTGCCTATTAAAATTTGCGCTTCACCCGCCTTGAACGCATCTAGGATTTTTGCGTGTCCGTGTTTGCCGCAAGTGGTGTCCATGTCCATTCGTAAAACTTTTGCGTTTGGAAACATTTCTGAAATTTCTTCTTCCACTTTCTGCGTTCCCGTGCCAGCCCGCTTTATATGCTCCGACCCGCAGGCTGGGCATTTTTCGGGCATTGCCACGCCCTTTCCGCAGTAATGGCACAGAAGCCTTTTTTTATCCGCGTGATATGTATGATTTACGCGGCATGAATCACAGGTCATAACATGCCCGCACCAACGACACGACACAAAAGACGAATACCCCCGCCTATTTAAGAAAAGAATTGCCTGTTGCCCATCAGCCAAAGTTTCGGCTAAGGCTTCTTGAAAAGACCCTGCGAAAACGGAAGTGTTCCCACGCGTTAATTCACGACGCATGTCCACAATATGGATTTCTGGAAGGGTTTTGTTTACACGCTCCGTAAGACACGCAAGCGCGTAGCGTGTAGGGGCTTCCGTTGCACGAAAATACGATTCCAAACTAGGCGTAGCCGAACCAAATACCACCGCCGCGCCGCATAATTCGCCGCGTTTTATGGCAACTTGACGGGCATCGTATTTTGGTGCTGTCTCTGAATGATAAGTATGCTCGTGTTCTTCGTCAATAACAATTAGACCCAGATTAGGAAACGGCGCGAAAACAGCCGAACGCGGCCCAATAATCAACTGCGTTTCCCCAGTAAGAGCCATTTTCCAAATTTGAAAACGCTCGCCCTGTGTAAGCCGACTATGCGTAACCGCTACCGCCGACCCAAAACGCAAAGTAAACAACCCAACCATTTGCGGCGTAAGCGCGATTTCTGGCACAAGAACAATAGCCTGCCGCCCCGCCGCCAAAACTTTTTCGATTACATGCAAATAAACTTCCGTCTTGCCGCTACCAGTCACGCCATGCAACAAAAGAGGAGGCTGTCCCCCCCCATTAATGATTTCTGAAATTTGCGTAACCGCCCGCTGTTGCTCCGCCGTCAAAGCCACGGTAGAAGGCACAGGCAACGCATCAGACGGCTTTCGCCGCGACATTGGGAAACGCCCGTCTGCCTTCGCGCTAGGAGCAATGCACTTCACACATGCTGCCAAAGTGGTGTAATACTTCCCATGCATCCAATGGGCAAGGGAAATAGTCTCCGCTGTAAGCACAGGGAAATCATCACAAACACTGTGAATATCCTTGATTTTATCAATAGCAAGGTCAGGCGGCGGAGCTTCCGAAAGGCTCATGACATAACCAATCTTAATCCCGCTACCCTTACCAAACGGCACACGCACACGTTTCCCAGCAAAAACAGAATCCGCAAGCTCCACAGGGATTTTGTAGTGAAACAAACGGTCAACGTCACCATGCAAAACATCAACGCACACAAGCGCGAATCCCCAGCCTAAACTATCGTAACTGGCTTCGAGACGTACATGCGGCCCAGAAGAAAGGTCAGCGGCGTTGCCCGTAGCGCAGCTACTCACTGGGTTCGTCTTCTTCGTCGAATGTTGTGTCTTCTTCGTCTCCGTATAGGGCGAAATCGTCTTCTTTGTCGGCTGTTGCTGTTGGCTCTTCTTCAAAACGGTCGTTGTTGCGATATACGTCGTCGTTGTCGTCGTCCATGTTGTAGGGCGTGGGTGCGTAGTCTTGTTTTAAGTCTTCGCGTAGGTCGTCTTTTGATAGCGCGGTCATTCCGCGATAACGGTACTGGTCTTTTATCATGCGTTCATAACTGCCGTCCAGCATGTTATCTTGAACTTTTATGCGCAATTTGCCCTCGTTCATTTCCTTTACGGCTATGGATACTGCGCGGTCAGTTGGGGCATAGGTTAGGGGGTTTGCGCCGTCGGTAAGTTGACGCGCTCTTTTTGCCGCCGCCAAAACCACTGTGTAACGGCTGGTTACGCGGTTGTCAAGCTTTTCGCCTTGCTTGATTACGTCCATTAACTCTGAATAAGATGGGGTTAGCATGAATGTAAAAACTCCTTCATTTCAGCTTCGCTGTCGATAAATTTTTGGATTTCTTCGGCGGAACGCATGGGCTTCATTCGCTCCGCATTAACTATTGCATCAATTTTTTCCACTGCTTCGGGGATTATATCGTTGATTACAACGTAATTGTACTTGCTGATTAATGGAACTTCTTCCATAGCTTTTTTAAGTCGCGCTTCGATTGTCACCATGTCTTCCGTGCCGCGATTGGTTAGGCGTTGCGCGAGTTCTGGAAGGGTTGGTGGCATTAGAAAAATTAGCACAGCAGACGGGAATTTCTCCTTAACCTGCAACGCGCCATATACTTCAATTTCCAGCACCACTATTTTGCCTTTTTCAATTTGTTCCTCAACGTACTTGCGCGGCGTGCCGTAGTAATTGCCTACGTAAACGGCATGTTCAAGCAAGGCGTTTTCTGCACGCATTTTGTGAAAGTCTTCTTCCGACGTGAAGAAGTAATCGCGTCCATCTTCTTCGCCTTCACGGGGGGCGCGAGTGGTCACGGAAATCGAAAGCGCGTAGCCGAGTTCTGGGTCTAGGCGTTTAACCACCGTACCTTTTCCCGAGCCAGATGGTCCCGAGATTATTACCAACATTCCCTGCATAGTAAATAACTACGCTTCGTTGGCATTAATTTCGCCACCGTTTTCAAAACGGTTAGCGATAGTTTCGGGCTGTAACGAAGACAGCACAAGATGCCCACTGTCCGTATAAATAACTGCGCGTGTTTTGCGCCCTTGTGTTGCATCAATCAACATTTGTTTCTCCTTTGCCTCGCCCACACTACGTTTTACTGGCAGGGAATCATTACCCACCACCGCAACAATTCTTGCTGTGGGTACAGTATTGCCAAATCCCACATTAATTAATTTAAAAGACGCGCTACTCATTTGAACCGCTCCTTTTTAAAGATAAAAGATTAAAAGATTTAAGACCTTGGGACGCTGTTCCATATGGCGCAGTGAGCGCAAGCGAACGCTTCCCGCGCCAAACCCTGCAAGGGGACGCAGCCCCCTTGACCCCGCTTTTTGTTTTGGAGGTTGAGTGGGTTGGTGGTGGTGACGTGGAGGTAAGACTTGGTTTTTTAAACTTTGTTACTGGCTTCGAGACGTACATGTGGCCTTGAATGCATGTTGGCGGCGAAAAATGACTGCGTCATTCTATGTTTTGTACTTGTTCTCGAATTTTTTCTATTATGCTTTTTAGGTCTACTACTGAACGTGTTAGGTGTATGTCTGTTGACTTTGAACCTATTGTGTTGGCCTCGCGGTTAAGTTCTTGTACTAGAAAATCCATTTTGCGTCCCATTGCACCGCTTTCGGAAAGCATTGTGTCTAGTTGGTTTAAATGGCTTTCTAGGCGGGTTAGTTCTTCGTTTATGTCGGATTTATCGGCTAGTAGCACTATTTCTGTTACTAGCCGCGCATCGTCGCCTTTGCCGTTTAATTTTCCTGCTAGGTCTTGAACTCGCTCGCGTAGCTTTTTTGAATATTCTTCTGCGGCATGTGGTACACGTTCTCGAATTTCTTCTACTAGCTTGCACGAATGGTCGTGTTTTTCTTTTACGTCTCTTACTAGGGCTGTGCCTTCGGTTGTTCGCATTTGGTTGTATTGCTCCAACGCTTGCTCCAATGCTTCTGAAAGTCCTGCCCAAACTTCTTCCCTTGACTTGTCAGAGTTAAGGGCTTTTTCATGTTTATCAGACACAATTACATCTGGCGCGTTTACCAATAGCTCTAAGAGAGTGTCGATATAAACTTCACCAAGTTTGTATCGGTCGCTTAACGAACGCAGAGTTGACATGTATGCATCTGCGTAAACATCGTTCACCCTTATCGAAATATCTTCCATGGTGAAACTCTCGAAATTTACCCAAACGTCAACCTTTCCACGAACAATATCCTTTGCCAAGCGATGGCGTATTCGGTCTTCAAAAGGATTAAGCACACGCGGTACTTTAATGGTAAAGTCACTAAAACGGTGGTTTACGGATTTTATTTCAACCTTAAACCTCCTATCATGACGAATGCATTCGCCCCTCCCGAAGCCAGTCATGCTCCTTAACATACATCACACTCCCCTGTGTATTTTTGTTGCAGTTGTTTCATATGAAATATTGCATCTGGCTTTTGTGACGTATGCGTGACCTGCCAATGCATGTAATATCGGCAAAAAATGGTGATACCGTTAGAAGCGACTGTATCTGTTGCTACGACGGTCTTCTGCGCGGCGGTTGGCGGTTGCGCCAAAGTAGATGCCAAAGATGCCAACACCCATTCCGAACAAACCAAACCAGATGGGCAATGCCCTGCGCGTAAATATATTTGAAAAGATAAATGCTATATAGTAGTCCATGTCACTGTCGAAACTGTGTTCTTCCACGGCGCGGGAAGATATTACTGGTGCTTCAAAAATTACCTGCCCGTTTGAAGTGTATGTTGCCATGCCTATTCTCGCGCCGTATGTTATGGGGGCGCGTAGTGTGGGAATTGTGTAGGCTTCGTCGTCCATCACCACGTATAGAAGCGGGTCGAACGTGATTGTTCTGTTGATTGCGGAGTATTCTGAGTTGCTTAATAGGGTAGTGTAGTCGCGGCTTGAAAGCACCGTTAGATATGAACTATCGCCGCGTCTGGGGTTTTCTATACGGACGGTTTTGATAACTTCGTTCTCGCGTGATACTTCGCGGAATCGGAAATTGCTAAAGCCGTAGTCCATTAATCGGCGGGTGTCTTGCCATCTTTCTGCGTCTGTTCCGCCCATTACTACCGTTACGAATTGCATTCCGTCGTTGTATGCCGCCGCCGCTAGTGTGTGTCCAGCGGTCGCGCTGTTTCCAGCTTTCGCGCCTATTATATATGGATGCCCATGGGGTGCGTGGGGCAACATCAAATTATTGTTCGTCCACGAATATTGTCTAACATTTGGAGCGTGATGTTCTACGCCGTTAAGGCTGTCGGCTTCAAAAATGCGTGTTCCTGCGATTTCTGCGAGAATAGGGTTTTCCATGAATGCTCGCGTGATGATAGCCATATCATACGCCGTTGTAAAATGATTCACAGAATGCCGTCCGTAGGGGTTGTCAAAATGCGTATTGCGTGTGCCTAGAGAACGCGCTTTCTCGTTCATCATAACTGCGAACGTGTGCCGTGCTTGTTCATACGGAATGTTAAATCTTCCGTCTATTCTACGCACAACATTAAGCGCGAGAACTCGCCCCGTGTCATTCCCAGCGCGTACAAGCAACGCATGAAGAAGTGTATCCACGGTAATAGTCTCGCCCTCAAAATGAATGTTAGGCCCATAGCCTGTAGGCATTCCTCTAATCTCTGTGCCAACTACTAGAACTTCATCAAGTTCCAGATACTCGACCGCAACCAATGCCGTAAGCAAAACCGATATATCCGCAGGATAACGATTAACCCGTTCGCTTCGTGAGTACAATACTCGTCCCGTGGTTTGCTCAACCAAAATAACCACAGGCGAATCCAACTGCAATGGCACACGCCCATACACGGGCAAAGCCATTAAAACAACAAGTGCCATGAAACAAAAAACATTTACAAACTTTCGCACAGAGATACCCCGTAACGCTATAAAAAAGCCATTTTTTAAAGTATATCAAAATATTCACCGAATGCAAGAAATTACTATCATAAAATTCGCGCCAAAATGCAAAATATTCTTTGAGGTGATTTTTTTGTGTAAGATGGAAAAAGCCGTTTGTGCTTTAATATGTATTACAGCAATTATTCTTGCGAACGCAAATATTTTCGCAGGAGAAAGTTGGGGAGTTTACTTCCCAAAAGATGGAGGAAGGCCCGAAGCCAACGCAACTGCCGAACATTTGGCAAAGTTTGATGCGTATTTCATGGGGAACGAGAACGATAAGGTCTTGTATGTAACATTTGACGCGGGATATGAAAATGATTTTACACCAAGAATTTTGGACACGCTGAAGAAACATAATGTCCCAGCGGCGTTCTTTGTTGTGGGAACTTACATTCGCGACCACCCACAGCTAGTAAAACGCATGGTAGACGAAGGCCATGTAGTAGCAAACCACACCATGACCCACCCCGACATGAGCAAAATCGCAGACATGGAATCTTTCGCCAAAGAACTTTCTCGCGTAGAGGAATTTTATAAAGAACTAATCGGCGAAGATATTCCAAAATTCTACCGACCCCCAAGAGGAATTTACAGCGAAACAAACCTAAAACACGCAAAAGAACTAGGCTACAAAACAGTTTTCTGGTCAACCGCCTATAAAGATTGGGAAGTGGATAAGCAGCCTTCACGCGAAGAAGCTTTTGCTAAACTGATTCCAAGGACGCATGAAGGTTCGATAATTTTATTGCACAACGTATCAAAAACTAATGCCGAAATCCTAGACGAGCTGATAACAAAATACAAAGGATTGGGCTATAGATTCGAGAGCCTTTACCATTTAACCGATTCGGCTAACGCTAACGCTTCGTAAATTTTTAGAACCCGCGGTCAATAAAATTGCGTCACTTTGGTGTGATTTTATTGACTAGACCTCTTGCATAATTAGACAATGCCGAATTTGCGCGGATTTCAAGACAAGGAGGCAGTGACGCGGCGTGCCAGCGGCACGCAAGGAACAGCCGACGCAGGCTTGTGCCAAAAAGACCGCAAAGGCGGCGTTGGCTAATTATGCAAGAGGTCTACTGTAGGTTCTTATACTTTTTTTGTTGATTTTGTTAAAACAGTTCCATATCCGCCTACGAAAATAATGCAAATTGCAAATTTGCAGGATTGTTGCGAGGTGGATTTGGAACTGTTGTTTTAGGACAAGGGATTATAGTTGTTTCATACTTTTCCGCCAAAACAGTGCCATATTCGCCCTACGAAGATAGTGCAAACTTGCAGGGTTGTTGCGAGGCGGATATGGCACTGTTTTATAGGAAAAAGTATCAGTTGAAAACGGTCTTGTGCTTGCGAGAATTTTTGTCGCAAGACAAGGAGAAAAAACGTCGCGTTCTAGCAGGGCGCAAGGTTTTTCGCGGCGCAGGCTTGCGGCAAAAATACCGCAAGCACAAGACCGTTTTCAACTGAAACAATTATACTATGGCATGTTGCATCAAAAAAATGAAAACACGCCCTAAAACCAGATGTGATTTCCAGCAGATTTCTGACGTATCAAAAAAAAACTTGCACTTACATGAAAAATGAGATAAACTTTTGTTTGTTGAATTTCTATCAATAAATCTTTTCCGCAAATATCTTCACTCTTCAAACTTTTGCAATCGCAACATGATTGCAAATTAGCAAAATTGAATTTTAGTATATCTTGGAGATGTACCCAAGTGGTTTAAGGGGCACGCCTGGAAAGTGTGTAGGTCGTTAATAGCGGCGCAGGAGTTCAAATCTCCTCATCTCCGAACTGAAAAACCCTCGAAAACATGATGTTTTCGAGGGTTTTTTTATGTCTTGTAATTGCGTTTACCCCTTAGAGAATTATATACCCTGCTTTATACCCCTAATAAAACTATCCATGCGGTTGGCACTATCTTTTTTCATTTGCTCCGTGACATGCCCGTAGACATCAAGAGTGAATGCGGCGGCGTGATGCCCTAGATTCTCTTGCACGGTTTTTACATCGTCTCCCGCTTGCAATGCTGATACTGCGTAGGAATGCCCATATGGGATAATAACGCTAAATCCAAAAACCCAGCAAAATCAAGGGGTTGAGGGTTTGGCGTTATTCTTTTCCACTCTTTTTCCAAACAAAATAAGGGCTGAATTTTCTACTTAAAACATCCAACGGTAAATTAACGCTAAAATTTTGCCCTATTAAAAAGGAGGCCATTATGAGCAAAGTTTTAGTAACAACAAACCGAAAAGGTGGTTGCGGTAAGTCATTTACAACAGCAAGCCTCGGTTTCGCCCTTGCTCGGCAAGGCAAAAAGGTTCTGTGCATAGACACGGATAACCAACACTCATTAACCGTCAGCATGGGCGTAAAAGTACCGGACGAATTACCTGTTACAATTGCAACGATAATTACGGACATAATCAACAAAAGAGAAATCGACCCTACTGCGGGAATAAT
>Ga0123355_10011742_pt1 | contig 13528 bp, 7 predicted proteins | sample TergutEmb28metaG_3_FD_89872 | JGI IMG/M metagenome (GOLD analysis project Ga0123355, IMG submission 89872) | Embiratermes neotenicus P1 segment gut microbial communities from Petit-Saut dam, French Guiana - Emb289 P1 | ecosystem: Host-associated > Arthropoda: Insects > Digestive system > Gut ...
CTCTCAATCCGGACGCACAACTGACTAGTTCTACTTGTACTCCGAGGAGTCAATTAATAAAGTCTTTTTGTTTCATCGCACCGAACGTGTTGTACAACCATTTACCCCTAACCATCACACCCATTTGCTCCCGCTCGGCAACGCTCCTAAGTGTCCTAGCAGGTGAAGACGCACTAATTGCTTGTCGCCCCCCTGCGGATACAACAGTATTTATGTATGTATGTGTATATATGTATATATAATTTTGCAGCCTAACACAACTTTTTATTCAGTCATTACAATTAAAAGATAAAGAAATTATTTTTAGCAGCAACATATTTCGGCTCATCTTATAGAGCCATCTTCAGGCTGAGCCCTAAAATGTGTTATATACAATAAGCAATGCTTTTTAGGGCTCAGCCTGAAGATGGCTCTATAAGAGGAGCCGAAACATGTTGCTGCTAAAATAATTTCATTATCTTTTAATTGTAATGACTGAATAAAAAGTTGTGTTAGACTGTGCAGTTATATGTATATTTTATTGATTACTGAACACACCGGGGATGTCTCACCTGAAAATTAACGTATTCATATCATATAGCAAGTTTTGTACAAATTGTGTTTATGCGCTTTTTCAGGCTTCCGCCGCGGAGTAGCTAAGAACTGCTCTCTTGTGGGTAAGAAATTGCCACTACTCGCCACGTAATGACCCAGAAGAACGCAGTTATTAAAATATGTTTACGTACAACGGACAGTAACAGCAAGCATACGATAATAAACATGGTCTTTTCGTACTTCGTAAGGGAATGCACCCTTATTTGAATTGGTACAAGCAACTTGTGGAACAAAAAACCGCATACAACCATAGAAAATTAGCACAGTGGGAGAAATTTTAAGTTAATTGCACAACTAAGAATGTCCGGAGCATGTCGTTATGCAGTACGGGCAACATCAGCTGCACAACTTGTGAAACCTTGGATTCGACGTCCTAAACACGCGGCATTGCTGTCAGACCTGGATATTGTCCATCTTCGTGTGTTTAGAACAACACGACATGCAATGTATGTGTAAACGTAGCATGGAGGCACGTTCGCTTGACCATTGTTGCAGTGGAAAATCAATAAGTATTACATATTGTGTATGTGTGTTTGTAGCTTTAGTTATCCAGCATACAATGCGCATACACCATATTGTCATCCGTGGCCTATCAGAATCTAAAAATATTTTTCCACATTATCTCATAAACGACACAATTTTCGGAAAAACGGTAATGAACACGAACTCTGTGTTTTAATTCTTCTTACAAGTTTTGCGTGAAACATTTCTTATTCTAAGAAGAACTCAGCGAGATATCATAAACGTACTACGTCTTCAGGTGAAGTAACCATTATCCTTGTCAGATCTTAATGAAGCTTGAATTTCCTTGACAGATTTTCGAGAAAAAAAACTAAAATATCAAATTTCACAATTCTTCCAGTAGGAGCTTAGTTGTTCCATGGGGACTGACGGACGGACAGACGGATATGCACGCATGACGAAGCTAATGGTCGCTTCTGGTAGTTTTGCGACAGCGCCTAACAATTCGCGGTCACAGGAGCCCAGAGGTTTAGTGTAGGTTCTCCTACCGGGGCAAGTAAATAAAAGTTTCCTGCGGTACTTTGTGAGAGGAAGGGGACCGATGCTTTCCCGATTCTTTGTCTTTTGTATTATTTTAAGCATGGAGGAAGGTCGAATTCCGAGGAAGGTAATTCCAAATGTGACATACTGTAGCCACAATGCAATATAATTTTTCTACACCATATCACTCTTACAAATATATGCGTTTTAATAATATTTTGCTTCTTCTGACCAACAGAAACTCATACGGACGACACGACAAGTTGCTGACAGTGAAAGAGGTGGCCATTCTGCGCACAATTATCAGAGCTTCACAACTTCGTACCTTGTCTTTGGCAGATAGTCGTTGATTTCTTACCTCGCATGCCCAAGTTTGCTTCCACTATATTCCACGTGGGTTTGTGGTGGAGAGTGTAGGGAAGATGTTCCTCTAGTGTTTTGATATTCCCCCGTCAATTGTTCCACCAAAACTCCACATGCATTGACCACTGAGACAGGACAAGATACAGCAGATTTGCGGAGACATACTATCGTGAGATCTGAAGAGACGTACTAACATCCCACCTGAAGAGACCACTGCAGTTCCACTGAGACATACTATCATCCCACCTGAAGAGACCCCTGAGACATACTACCATCCCACCTGAAGAGACCTCAGAACAGTATGATTTTGTTTAGTTGGTTCACCCAGTCAACTGACTATATTACTCGTGTCATAATTTAGAAGTACTTGTAACTTTTCGCATACATTTCGTTCCAACACGTTATACAATTTTGCGATATTTCTCTTTACATCAGTTTTCACGTTGTGTCGGTCCAGAAGTGAAGCGTCTCATTTTTTGGTTCCTACTTCAATTCTAGATCTTGGAGACTAGCATCCTGACGCAGGTTTTCGTGTTTTTTCTCAGTACTCCAGACAGGTCTCAGAATAATCCCACAGATAGGGCCTCTTACCTTATAGGCCCGGGTTTGATCCCAGGTCACTCCATATGGGATTTGAGGTGGAACAATTTGCACCGGGAGAGGTTTCTCGCAGATCACATCGGTTTTATCCCGTCACTGATTTTGCACCGTTGCTCCACACTTGTACATCGACAGTATGTTTATAATCTTTGCAACTGGCGGCATCATCATTAAAAACAATTTGTTTCCTTGTTCCGAAATCGACTATGACCGCTTCCTTTAAATTTCTTTCAATTCACTAGGTTCTAATCATAAAATATAATTTAAGCTACTCAAAGCGTCGGTAAATGATAAAACGGAATTCGACTGCCAACAAAGATCAGTTTTTGATAGCCGGCACATTTACTAAGAGACATCACGTGCCTTACGGGGTCAAAAATAGCTTCCGTGATCTTCCCTACCTGTGCAGAATATTACGGCTCGAACAGAGCCGATCAGCTGTTACTGGAGCGTCGCCACAACAAACTGCAAACGTCGAGACGCTGCCGACTGCTGGCAGACACTGAGCGTGCGGTGGATGCCGCGAGCCATGTGCTCGGGACAGCAGCGCATGCGTATGTGCAGCACCCGGTGACTAGTCTTTGTTGCTTCATATCGAACGCGCTGTGATATGGATCGTGCCTGGTTACATTTTGTGTTCTCTATCTGTTTCTTTCCCGTATATCTGCCCCCCCCTTTGTTATTACTTCAGGGGTTCTTCTCTAATTCTATAATGCCAGAAGAAAGGGACCAAAAATAAAACCAAGTAAAATGCAGTAATGAAGAAAATAACAGGGACACGTTATCCACGGAGCCCTTCGTTTTCACCCTGTCAATATCGCACCACCAGCGCTCCACAGTCCTATTCACACACCCACCACTGAAGCTATACCTTTACCGGTCAAACAAAACACTACAACCAGTGTTAGTGTTTCTGATTTCCTTCTTTATTTACCTTCCTGTCTCTTCCCCTATTTTATCCTATTTTTTTCCATGACCACGCTAGTGAAATGCATTCGTCTGCAACCTTTCAACAAAATAGGGCATAAATAGATGGCATTTTGTTTCATGAGTCCCTGCATAAACGCTGGTCGTAACCAAAGGAATTGGTGTGCTTCTTTACATTTCTGTTTACACCATAAAAGTTAGTTTTGTATATGCACGTCGTGAGTGGACGTACAGAGACTGACGTTCCTATCTTCAGCATTAGATGTGCTGAGTCGTTATCTTCACTCAGACCGCTGTTCTTGCTAGGCACCCGCTGGATATTGGCTGGGTGGGCTTCAGATCTGGTCTGGGCGCTTTGGGGAAGGAAAAATCTCTTGCACCTGCGAGGAATCGAAAGACGATTGCCCCGTTATCCAGCGCAGTCACTATGCGACTGAGCTATCCCGGCTTCCTACCCTGCAACGCATGTATACCTAAGGTAGTGTTTATTAATATAGCTGTTGGGCCCCCCTGAGCCAGTCGAATCCAGTATTCAGCAGCAGCAGCAGTAACAAGGGGGCGTAACCCATCTTGTTCTCGGTCAACCTAATTTCTTCTGCCATTTGCAATATATTGAAACACCAGTTTGGGAATGTTGTGTCCCAGCACGCTTCTAACTCACAAAAACGTCACTTTTGCCTGTCTCACATGTAACTGAAGGTAAAGCAATCCCTGGACAGGCCCTGAGGGTTCCAGGAGGTTGAGGCTTTCATATTTCAAGACAATCGGCAGATGAAGGTGGTGAGATTGTCAGCCCTACGCACCGGTCGCCTTTACCCCCAGGAAATATTCCTGGTACTCATTTCTGTTAGAGGCTGAGTGGACCCCAGGGTCATAGTGATCACATCAATGAAAAATTCCAATGACACCATCGGGAATCGAACCCGCGACCTTCCGGCTTGTAGTGCAGCGCTTCAGCCAACTACGCCACCGCGTGCCCGCACGTGTAAGTAGTGTGTCAGAATTATTTTCTTCTGCATCATGCAACTGGCTTCAAAGTTTTATCTCCTCTGCTTCAGTTTTCTCTCATTCCATACTTAAGATTCATTTTAATATTATCCCACTGTTTATTCTGTCTCCCAAGAGACATTTCACCTTTAGATGTCTTGATCACAATTTTAAAGATTTTTGCAAGATCCATGCATGCTACAAGTCCTTCTCATCTCTTTGACTTTACATTCTCCACGAACATAAAACATGGTACCATGTGCTAAGTCGCTACGATGCACTAACACATTTCACTGATGAATAGTGTTTGTGACTCACAACACGAGTGCAGTCGAATTCAGAATCAGTTTTTCGCAACAGTTACACCTGCGTGGTCATTAGAGTAGCACTTAACTTTGTTGGCACTAATGACACTGAACGTGTCAAGACTGTAGCCTGCAGTTTAGTGTAGATTAAGCAGGTAGAGGCGTGGCTGTTTCGTCGCTGCTTTCTTCACAGTGGATGATACGCAGACAGCAGACAGCTTAGTGTGGTTGCGTTCCTTTTCGGTGTGTTTCAATAAACCCTCCCCAAGAACCTTACCGCACAGTTTGCTATATTATGGGAATAAAATCCGTGCTGACTGCGCCGGTCGTATTCTTTAGTAATATTTCCAAAATATGTCAATTGCGATTTTACAAGATTTCAGTTGTCACTTGTGTAGGATATTGTCTGTGGTGTTTCCCTGGTTAGGGTCATATCTGCACAAATAGAGGAACTATAAAAACGATCCTTTTTGGGGGGTGGGGGGTGGGGGGTGAAGTTTGTGGCTAGATGCAAACCTTTATCGATGACATCCCGTTCCGACATACGAAGAGCAGAAAGGGGGCACAGACTGTGCGTCGCAATTTAAATTTTATCAGTTTTATTGCTGGCTACATGTTTCGACTTTTGTAAAAGTGCCATTAAAACATGCGTAAAGAAAGGTCATTTAAATAGGACCCATTGGAATGATACTTGCTCAAATAGGTGGGGATCTCAAGTTTACAAAAGTGGAGTTATATAAGCCGAAACTAGATAAAGAATATGATTTTATATTGAGATATTCAAGTATAATAAATACCAGACTATTAAAACTGCTTTCCAGTACTTCGAGCGTGAAAGGACAGTTCTTCAAAATGACCCTCGTGGGACACAATCTCCAAACAAGAGCCTTCAAAAGTTCCGCTTTCTAAGTTATAATATAATATAATATGTAATAACGGGTATTACGGTGGAAAGAAGGTATTACTTTGGGTTGATTTTGATTTTTGATTCTAATTTCATCAAAGCCTCAGAGCTGCTGTACATTATGCTGTTTGTCGGTAGTTTTTCGTGCTTCGTAACTCATTCTTTGTGTTAGTGGAATTTGAAACTGTCAGTGGAGACATGACGTCACGATTGTTGTGTGTATTGATGTGTCACAGCATAAAACTTTCTTTTAACTTGTCGGTCGGACGATAATCTTAATCATCCGACCGACAAATTGGAAGAAAGTGTTTTCCGTATGTAAAATATTCAATATGCTACTTTAAGTAAGTACAAACCTGATTTCAGGCTTCCGCCGCGAAGTAAATGAGAACTGAGTTCTTCTGGGTCATTACGCAGAAGGAAGTGATAATTACTTACCGACGTTTCGGTACAACCTATCAGTCCCATCTTCGAGGGACAAGAATCAAGGATCCAAGCACTGGATTCTTGAACCTTGAAGATGAGACCGATAAGTTATCCCGAAAGGTCTGTAAGGAATTACCAGTATAAGCTGAGTAATAATAATAATAATAATAATAATAATATTTATTAACTGTAGTTGGGTTGTCACCCGGTGGCAATGGTAATTTTACATGTATACAAAATATGAAATTGGTTACTAATAAATTTAAGTCGCGAGGGCTGTATGAGAAGCATGTAGTGGCAACTTGGAACCTTGGGAACCATCTCAGCATTTGCTTTTAGACACAGGCAAACCAAGAAAAATCGGTGTCGAGGTGGCCGGTCGCAGGACCTTCCGTATACTGACTTCTAGCCAGCAGTCCGGCATCTAAAATAAAAGCAGCAATATCCCAGAAGAGCGCAGAACCGTTCCTTCTTCAAACTTTGCATGTTCAAACTTCCATATCCGTGCATTCAATGATATTATTATGCGTACATAAGAAACAAATACACATCGATATAATATGCTTTATCATACTTTATTATTTACATATTTTTCGAAGTGCAAATGTCGGTTTGTTACATAAATATCATAATATTCTTTCCTTAGTTTTAACTCGAAGAAACTCCACCCCTTCAAGATGTTCGGATGCATCATTTTGAACTTTGACACGCTTCTGCTTTAAAATGGTTGTAGCATAATTGTAATGCAACACAATGCACTGTGTTATTCAACATTATATTGACACTAATAATGATTTAACATTTTACATCTTAAAATAGACAAGCCACACCACAATGCTGTGTAAGTCTTTGAATACTTGCATTGTGTGTTTTTTGCACCGCGCGTTGTAATATAATTGCACAATACACACCAATAAAATGTACCTTTTCTAAATTAATATTTTAATTTTTAATTTATGATGTCTTCTACATGTTTCGAACCAGAGGGTTCATCTTCAGGAAGACTGTTGTAAACGCAGTAATGGTACGGTACATTTTACATGCATCAGCAAAGGCAGTCCTGTAGGTAGAACAATGTGTCCTATACTTTGACAATTGTTGCTCCCCGATAGCCGAAACATGTAGCAGTACTGTTGTAAGTCATTTTGGTGCAATTATTTTGTAGTGCACGTGTGAATATGTGTTAATTTGCACGGAAAGTTTACCATATTTAGAGATATGTCTGTTGCCGTTGTCGGGAGTAGAACCACGAGTCCTCCATCACCCAGCCCTTTACCTTGTCGCTGTACCGACTGCGCTGTCCAGGTCCTATCGTAACTCGCTACGAGTTTTAATAAACGGGAAATGTGCTCACAGCAGAAATGGTTTCACGTTCTGTCGGCAACAAAGTTTGGTGTTTGCATCTCCGGAGCTGAAAGTTCGGTGAGTACATTTTCTGTGGCACTGGTTTCAATATAGCGGGGTGCGTGTGCTTTGAGTGGAACAAAGGAGTGGTCAAGCAGGATTTGCTAAATGGCTGACAGAAGTACATGAGACCCACCCTCTGTCAACAAGTAGACACCAGACCCATTTCACTGTTATAAAATTTGAGGATCTGTCTGTTTCGAAAGTTAAGACTGTGATCTTATGTGACGTCGTGCGGTTTGGTATGTAGATGCTGTTTTTGTATCCAGACCTGCCAGCTCAGAAAGCAGACACAGTGACTCTACATAACGCTGGTATTCTTGTGGTAACGGCATGACGTCACATCCCCTCAGATCTTAATATCTTCACTGCGTTCGAGTTGTGTTCACAAGTGCATTTGCTTAAGACTTGGCGAAGGCAATTCTACATGAAGAAGCTTTGTCAGCGATTATATTTCACTCCATCTACGTACGGTTTTATATTTGAAATTACATTTATTTTAATTCAAAATATATATCGGTAGCATTAAACGAGATCTCGGGCACTATAAAGCTATGCTAATTGTATATAACACTTTTTAGGGCTCAGTCTGAAGACGGTTCTATAAGAGGAGCCGAAACGATGTTGCTGTTATAAATGATTTAATTATCTTTTAATTGTAATTACTCACTAAAAGTTATTTTAGACTGTGCAATTATATATATTCTATTGCTCTACGTGCGTGGATATTCAGGGTGTAAACAATTTCGGATTAATACCTGTACAATTTACTTTCCCTATCTGTGGATTTTTCCTACTGAGTCACATGTAGTCTACTCAGCCTCCAACGGAAATAAGTACCTGTGGTATCACCTGTGGGGTAATGGCGGCTGGTGCGTAGGACTGACAAACTCTCCATCTTCGTGTTCCAATTGTCTACAGATTCTCGGATCCTCAATCGCCTTCAGCACTAACGGCCTATACAAGGATAGCTTTACCTTTACCTTTACATACAGTCTAGGCCTAACATCGCTGCTTTGTGCTGTCCAAGTACGAAAGAACAGCTGTGCAACAGACATGTTCTTCAGGTTTTCCGAGATATTTCCTTTTCAGAATTGCATTTTAAGCTTTATAGCACAACGTGTGGAGGGCAAAACAAAATGCGAACGGCATGTAAAATACCGTGGAGATTCCGAGATCTGATGTTTTCACAGCAATGCTGTTGAAGATATTAAACATTCTGCACAATGGCGCCTTGTGTATTGGTATATAAGTACGAATGTTTTGGGGGAAATTGTTGAATCCATCTTGAGAATAGGTAAAATAACACGGACTTCTCCTTCGAAACGTCGGTAACAGTACTCTATTTTACACGTCGCCTACTCTATACCAGAACACCGGACACGTGGCTTGTAACCTTGCATATGAGCCTGAAACAGCTTCATAGCTGCACGTGGTAACTGCTGAATGGTGAACTGGAAATGGACCTAAACCCTGGTACTTGCCATTTGCTTAAATACAGATTCATTACTTTTAGACGAAGTGGTTTACTTATGACGTCACAATTATCCTTCATAATACCGATGGATTCTTCTCCAACTTAAACGAAATTCACGGAGCAAGTCCTCAGCTAACTGCATGGAGAAAACTCCTTCTTTAGACGTTAGTCAAAAACTTTAATGTTTATTACTGAAACCGAAGCCCGTCACTGGTCCCTGTGATGAGCCACATAAATCTAGCCAATAATCTTTATTATATTTTCCTTGCGATACACTTTAATATCATCTTTCCATCCAAGTCCATTTCTTTCAAACGGTCTCTTACCGTCAGCTGTTAAAACCAAACCCTTGTATGAATTTCTCTTTTCTCCCTGTATCAGTATTCTGTAACTGCCAAGGCTTGGTCATCCCACTACGTTAGTATAATCTGATGCTGCTTCCATCCCTTCCACACGTTACGTGGCATTATTGAACAAATATGGTCGAGAAAGTTTGCTACTGAAGTCCCAGAATTCGTGTTCTAACACTACGGATGTCAGACTCGTTAGTTGTTATGAGGTAGTTATAATTGCTGTAATTAGTGATCTAAAATTGTACACTTGAATGCGTTGGATGTAAATAACTATCGAGTCGATGAAAAACGCGAGAGACTGAGATACGTTTAGGGAACCCAGAAATTAACGTAGGCCTTCGCTCAACAGTCGTTAACAGAACAGGACTGAAGTGAACTGGCCAGAACAGAAGAGAGCAGAACTGAACAGAACAGAACAGAACAAAACAGAGTAGAAGAGAAGAGAACAGAGCAGAACAAAACGGAACAGAGCAGAACGAAACGGAGCATAACAGAGCAAACCGGAACAGAAGAGAACAAAACAGAACCAAGGATATTAGCTGGCAGTCGGTAATATTAGCAGTTTATGGAAAGCGACGCTCCGTAAACTGGTAGAAATTACCAACATTTCTCTGAAACGTCGGTTAATTCTACGATAGAAATAGCGTCACATCCTATAAGACCGATCTTCGCTGTCACCGTCGTGTGGAAGTCGAATTTACCGTTACCACATGGCGTGTACGGGAATTTCAGAGAACGAAGTTTGTACGCGGCAGGTGACTGCAGCTACATCAGGTCATATTGTTTACCTTTCGCAGGAAGCAGGAACCCACACTTGAAAGCTGACGAGATAGAAAATGTGCGAGTAACAGCGAGACACTTCGGATCTTTGCACGTTGGGCCCTTCTCAGACGGGCACTGTGTGTAGTATGTAGCCACAGTCTTTACTGTAGAACAGCTCTCCCTTTTTCAGAGTCATTTCTGTCATCACGGTATGTTGTTACACGTGTTTGCAGAAATTATGTGTATTTCTTTATCGATTTCTTAAAATTCATCGGTCACATCTAACCTCACATTTTCATCCCGTCGAAGTATTTTGCATTTTTTGACGTAAGAACAATATTTGGTAAACAGATTTTCGGTAAACTTTTGTATTCCTCGCTGTTACTAGTAAATATTACATATTATATATATACATTTTTGTCTTATTTATGCATCCTGCCGATCGCCACCAAACAATGCTGTTGTTACGGACAACCATCCATGGCAGTCATGGTAACGTTAGTAACCTAGAGTATCATAAATGTTTGTAGGTATCCATGTAGAGGGCCTGTAGTTTTCGTCCGATTTTAAAAGAAACTAGAATTTTAATACACCACCTAATACAAATTGTACGAAAATCTTTCCAACGGGAACCGAGTTCATCCGTGCGAAAGGACAGACTTGACGAAGCTTCTAGTTGCTTTTCGTAACTGCAAACTCCCATAAAACTAGATCCAACTTTGTCGCTGTACTTAAATAATAAAGCGTAAACACATGGGGGCGTGGAAATGTAGCTCCACCCATGCCTAACTTTGAACTGTGGACAAGATTGACAGCGTCACTTTTCGGCCCCTTCAGTCTCTAATAAAGGGGCCCCAGTACTCATAGACAGGAGGCTGAAAGGACTTCAGAGAGGGTCTAGACGCCGTGGAGAACAGAAATGGGATCGTGCCGTCTGCAACCCGCAGCGTCGACGCTGTGCTGACTGCGTGGTAACGCGAATGAAAGGCGGCTACGAGAACAAACGCTCAATTTCCATAAAGTTGTTGTCAATTTACAGTAATGTTATTTTTTATGATTGTTTGTTCTGTCATATCGCACAGCACACTGCATCGGCTAACACCAAATTATGGCTGTAGGCAGCATTTGTATCTAGTTATATACAAGAGTTATTGCACAAACAAAACCGACAACCTGCAGGCCAAATCCACCACCATGAGACATCCCTTTAATCACGCAGCCAGGTTATATTCTTCGTTGCATTTTAACATAACGGTTGGCACTCTTATCGCAGTGATGTGCAAATTTTCAAAATATCTATTAGCCACCTAAAATTGTAGGTACCAGAAGGGTGACAGTCAGCAAGTTCCACACTGAGGACTCACAAAATATTAAGCACTTACTTACTTACTTCACGGAGCAGAGTCCTTCCTGAGAAGCTAACCGGTTCTCAGCTGGCAAAAAATTCACCGCATTTCATCGAACCCGAAAGTTCATTACCACTTTCATAAGTGCCCGCCACCTGTCCCTATTCTGAGCCAGCTCGATCCAGTCCATGTCCCCATCCCACTTCCTGAAGATCCGTCTTAATATTATCATTCCATCTACTTCTGGGTCTCCCAGGTGGCCTCATTCCCTCAGGTTTCCCAACCAAAACCCTGTATACACCTCTCCTCTCACCCCATACGCGCTACATGCTCCGCCCATCTCATTCTTCTTGATTTGATTACCCAAACAATATTGGGTGAGGAGTACAGATCATTAAGCTGCTCATTATGTAGTTTTCTCCACTCCCCTGTTACCTCGTTCCTCTTATGCCCAAATGTCCTCATCAACACCCTATTCTCAAACCCGTCAGCCTACGTTCCTCCCTCAATGTGAGCGACCAAGTTTCACACCCATACTAAACAAGATCATTAACCACTACTCTTCACAATTTAGTCGTGCGATATTTGTGCATCCCTGCCTTATCACACTTTTTAAACTTTAAACCACACTACCTGTTTCCTTGTGTTCTGTATTATTAATACCATCAATAAAAGTTTTTATGTTCTTCCACTTCATGTAGTAGATGCTATAAATCATCTGATATGCTGGGCTCAAACTCTTAGTTTATCCGTAACGGATCGCTTGCATTTTATAGTTTCTGATACATGTGCAACAATACAAAATTACGAAGCCATTTTTCCTTACTTTCAGCAGTCATTATAAAATCTCTCTACTGTCTTATTTGAGAGCACATGCAAATAATAATGGAACCAATAATTTTTACGTTCATTCAAAAGTATGTGTTTTTTAAACCTACCTCTGAGCTCTTTAATAGCCTCTTTTAATTATTTAGTAAATTTCGGATTATCCACAGTAAACTAGTACCAAAGTTGTGGTAGCCTATTTACGAAGAATAATAACAAATATAAACTACAGTTCTACAAATATTTGTTTCTTAGCGCGGCAGATATTTCGATTACAATTCTCTATAGCTTGCAGCACACCACAATCAGAAAAACAAAAAAAGATTTCCGACACTTCCTATAAGTGATTCGCGAACTTCTACTTTGTGTAAAGAAAGTAAATTATATAAGGAGTATCATTAGGACGGGCTGGGCGTGCTGGTAGCATAGGCAGACAACGAATATATGCAATAGTAGTAATATGAGGCGTTTGGCCCATATTATTAGAAAGGATCGATTCAAGATGGCGGCCAAATTCAAGATGGTGATTGTGGTTTCGACTAGATGAAGTAGGTATTTTGTCAGAGTGGAGTATATTATTGATAGAAGTAAGTGGTAGGTGTTTCGACTATGGGAAGTAGGTATTTTGTCAGGCTGGAGTATTTGAGGACACCCTCTATATGTATATTATTGAAAAGGTGGTTAGATTTTTTTGCACGTCCTGTATATATGTGCCGCAGGTTGCCAACAACTATAGTATATGTTGCCCGGCATTCGACTAGTTGAAGTGTGTATTTGTCAGGGTGAAAAAAAAGACCACGGAAGTTTAGGGCCAGAGACTTTGACATACTAATCCATATCGTTAGGTTAATATTATTAAAAAGGACTTTTGGTCCATACTATTAAAAAGTATCGATTCAAGATGGCGGCCGGCTTTCGACTTATGAAGTAGGTATTTTGTCAGGGTGGAGTATATTATTAAGAAGCCGCAGGTTGCCAACAACTATAGTATAAGTCGCCAGGCTTTCGACTGATCGAAGTGTGTATTTTGTCAGGGTGAAAAAATCGGCCACAGCCGCAGTTTGCCAAGTACTAGAGTATATGTCGACCGGCTTTCGACTAGTTGAAGTGTGTATTTTGTCAGGGTGAAGAAAGATCGGCCACGGCAGTTTAGGGCCAGAGACTTTGAGATATTAATCCATGTCGTTAGGTTAATATTATTAAAAAGGGCTTTTGGCCCATATTATTAAAAAGGATCGATTCAAGATGGCGGC
>Ga0123355_10011743_pt1 | contig 13528 bp, 12 predicted proteins | sample TergutEmb28metaG_3_FD_89872 | JGI IMG/M metagenome (GOLD analysis project Ga0123355, IMG submission 89872) | Embiratermes neotenicus P1 segment gut microbial communities from Petit-Saut dam, French Guiana - Emb289 P1 | ecosystem: Host-associated > Arthropoda: Insects > Digestive system > Gut ...
ACGTCTTGACTCTTCAGCAAGATGATTTTGTATCAGAATTTTGCGAAAATTAGCTTTTTCTGATACTGATTCAACGTCTTGACTCTTCGGCAAGATGATTTTGTATCATAATTTTGCGAAAATCTGCTTTTTCTGATACTGATAATCACCTTTTTTGCTTAAAAACATGCCATCGTAATCCATTACTTAATTCGCATTATACCTACTCAATACCCTGAATAGTTTGTGCTAATCGCAGTTTAGTCTGCTCAATTCGCTCACCTGCTGGAATCAGGCTGGACAAGAAATCAGAAGTAGATTGCAGATCATCAATCGTTTCTAAAATATTAAAGTTTAATATTTCTGGTTCAAGTATTTCAATAACCATTGATCCGACACCCCAATTTAACACATCCCATTCACCAAACTCTGCTAAAAGCGACGCCAGCCCATTGTCAATAACAGACGGTGCAGTAATAATGATATACTCCTTAAGTAGATCACTTATATAGCGATCCTCTATAAATGGGGCAAATTCCTGATCAATCAAATCTGCAACTTCTAAAATTGCAATTACACTATCAATATCATCCCTGATATAACGGAATAACGTTCCAACTTGCTTAGGTCTTGCATCTTGCAAATCCGAATATCTATCTAGAATCTCTCCAGATAAAACTTCAGTTACAAGTCGCCTCCCTTCACCTAAGTTAATCCCTTGCATTTCTGATTGCATTTCTTCAAGCACAACAATTACTGTATCTAAATACTCTACGACATCATCCACGCTGTCAACATCACCGAAAAGTATAGGCATAGAAAATTCTAAAAAATCTGGGAATTGTGAAAAGGCTAGCTCCATAATCTCACTCTCTGCCTCATTCAATAATGTCGCAAAAGGTTCAGTTAAACTAACAAGCTGTACCAATACTTCTCTTAGGTCTCTTGTGTCAGCAAGCAAATAGCCAAATAGTTGATCGACAGCTACATCAGTGTCAGCGAAGTCTATGTAATGGTATTTCTCGATTAATTCACCACTCATTGCTCGTTCGGCGTATGCTAAAATATCAATTAAAATGTTAACATTTTGCCCGCCACCAAGTAAATAGTTGCGAAGTTCTATTAGCAAATCGTAGCCTTCGCCATCAACATCCCTAACAATATCACTTACGCTTCTCGTCACACTACGAATATTACGCATCGTCACTGTCTCCTGACCAAAATGACTATACATTTCATCCCTTTTTTGATTAAGATCACCCATGTTAAATGCTAAAAAGCTTCTAGCACCTGCCAACATGTCAGTGTCAACGCTGTTTTCATCCATATCCAGTAGCAAAATTAAGCGCAGTGCTCCCCTGATTGCATCTGTCACGTAAAGCAAATACTCTTGTGCGGCAACTCGCGCTTCAAGGGTCTGTTGTGGGAGTCTACTATTATCAACTGTAGCACTTCCATTTAAAATCCCATCCGAAAACTCAAGATTACCTGATAGAATTGTTGAATACGTAAAATTATTAAACAGTGCTTCATTTAATTGCCCAATCCCACCAATATTAACAAGTAAAGGAATATTGATTCCGTTCATAAATCCCATAAGTAAATCAAATGATTCGACGTTAATCCCTAAGGGGAGCTCAATAGTTGGTAACTCACCTTGTCGGTGGATAGCTTCAATTTGAACAAGTAATTCGATCATTTCATGCGTCATTTCATTGAGTAAAATTTCATTCGCATCAAATGTTGACTGGAGATCTTGATCAAACCTCTCTGAAGCTCCCCCTGCTGTAACTATTAAGGAAAAGGCTATCATCATAACAGCGATGCTCGACCAAATTTTAAAAATATTCTTCTTTACTAACTGCATTATACATTCATCCCCACATTTACAAAAAACTTGTAGATACAATTATAACATTTTTTATTTAAAATTTAAAGACCAATACCACCATATAAAAAAAAACGGCTACCAATCCGCTTTTATTTTATCCCAAAAAGTAATTTTGCATTAGAGGTTGTGACCTCAGCAACTTCTTCAGGAGCAACTTTTTTGATTTTAGCAATTTCTTCCACAGTAATCCGCAGCAAGCTTGAATCATTTCTTTTATCACGAAACGGCTCTGGTGTAAGATATGGGCAATCAGTTTCCACCACCATGCTGCTAAGAGGAATCTTCCTCACCACCTCAGCAAGGTTTTTCCCTCTAGATGACCGATGAGTGACTAGTCCTGTTACACTAATGAGATATCCCATATCAATATAATCCATCGCCATTTGTGGTGAACCCAAGTAGCAATGAATCATCCCTTTTCCGTGACCATAATCAGGCATATCGGCTTTTTTTAGCAAATCAAACACTTGTTGGCAGGCGTTTCCTGAATGTATTACAATCGGCAGTTCGACTCGACGTGACGCCTCAAGGTCTTTTTTAAACCAAAAAGATTGCTTACGCACTTCAGCAGGAGTTTCTTTAGTTCGGCGAAAATCCATCCCAAATTCTCCCATCGCAACAATTTTTTCATTTCTTGCGCAAAGCTCTTTCAGCCATATAACAGACTCTTCTAATAATTCATCTATTAAAGCTTCCTCGCAGTCAAGATCTGCATCTTCTTTATAATAGCCATCATCTAATATGCTAAGGTAAACAAAATCATACTTATTAGCTAATTGCAGACCCCGATCCAATTCAGTACTACTAGTAGAATTAACAATATACTCTACGCCATCTTTATGCATATCCAACAGAAGTTTGTGTCTATCTCTATTAAATTTTCCGTGTAGGTAATGTGCGTGTGCATCAAAATATTTCAAAATTATAATCCTCTCTTTACTGCTTGTTTTAGGATATTATATCATATTTTGACCGATTAATCCAATGTTAGATTATACCTCCCCGTTTAGGGTTGATACAAAAAATCTTTAAAACCTGCTTATCTTATCACCCCACCATGATAGGTCAATTCATAAATCAACTCATCTTCATAGTATATTTTCTCAACTCCATTAAACCACTCAAACTCGCCAGTCACTGAATTTGCATACGTATACTTCCCATCACGATAAAACGCCGGTCCACGATACGGCATCTCCACACTCACTTGAGCAAGCGCATCCATCAAAAAATCCCCAAGCTGCCCCGACAGCAACCGCCCCACATAATTCATCGACCAAACCGGCACATCCTTATGCCACACAACCTCCGCTCCCGCAAAATGCGAACTTCCTACATAAGTATCCCAATACTTAAAATCGCCCGCCTCATAAGCCAAATCCTTTGAACCCAACCTAGAACTCGCCACCCGAGCAGCATCAAAACTATCCGCACTAGCATAAGTTTTTTTCTTTGCTTCAACTATAAAGTCAACAATCTCTGAACTATTGTCGGAACATTTATCACAAGTACACCCCGTCGTCGGATAGGATTTATCCTTTACAAGATAATCTAATGATACTTGAAAAAAATTACTAATACCGACCAAATTATCAATATCTGGCATTCCTGAACCAGACTCCCATTTCGCCACTGCTTGTCTCGTAACATTCAACTCTTCCGCCAAACGCTCCTGAGATATTCCCGCTTCATCTCTAATCTTCCATAACTTTTCCGCAAAACCCATTTAAATCATCTCCCAAAAATTTATTCTGTTCTTTTCTATATCTGACTCTCTAGTACTAGTACCAAACTCCCATTTCTCCCATCTCGCTAGCTCCTGCCTTGAAGTTGGGATTTTCACCTTCTTAGCCAATGGCTTTTGAAATATCTTCGAGTTATCCCTAGCCGTCAGTAGTCTTTTCTGCTGCAGTAATCTTTCTGCTAATACCATAATATCCGCTCCTTAAGCTTGATACACTTATTATAACTGAAGCAGCGAATAACTACCACCTACTAGTAGTTGTCAATTATGCAACTACTGGTTACAGTAGGATCATGCAGAAAATCATCGTAAACAGCGGATTTATCCACCTGTTTACGATGATTTCAGAAATATTCCCATTAACTTAATGCTATTTGCAAATCATGTTTTTGACTTAAAAAAATCGATTCTGTATACTCCATTATTTTCTTACTTTCAGTATAAGTATGGCGCCTTATAAATAATGCTAAATCACCATTTTTTTGCTCAAGTAACTTTGCCTGCTCCTTTTTCAAATAAACAGGTCTAATAATTTGCTCCGCTTGTGAAATGCTATGACCGTACCTCTTTGTATATAATTCAAACATTGAACTTCCTTCAACTAGCTCAGCAGTTAAATTAGGACACATTTCTTTGCTTAAAAACACGGTCTCTAACACAAGGGGGTGACCATCAACATAGCGGACTCTAATAACTTTATAACCCCATTCATCAACAGTTTGTAATTCCCTTTTAGTCCACTTTGGCAACTCTATTTCCTCGAAAGACACTAAAGTATTCGAAATATCTTTCCCTTCCCTCTTTGTCATCTCAGTAAGACCATCAATACTCTCATACCGTGTAATTGGACGCTTTTTAGCAACAGTCGTCCCCTTTCTCTCCCTAACTACATAACCCTCATCTACTAACTTCATAATTGCTTTATTAACTGTCATCCGACTTACCTCTAAAAATTCAGAAATATCTCGTTCTGACATTAGCGCATCGCCTTCATTTAACTCGCCATCCTCAATCATTTCGCGAATAATTTCGTTCACCTGAAGATAAATTGGTGTCTCTAATCTTTTGTCAATTTTTCTCATGATAAAACCTCTCTTGTTTCAAACAACCCATATTTTACCAGATACTTCCAACAGTTTCAATCCTTTTCAACACCAATTGCAAACAAACTCAAGGACACCGCCAATAAAAGGCCGATTACTGTCGCTTAAAAAATAAGAAAAAGACCGCTCTGTTCAACGATCCATTTCGCCACTGCCTAACTTTTCTCAAACAATCTACCAGACGGTATTGCTGACACTGGATCAACTGGATACATTGGTCGCCGCAATTTCTTAAACGGCAAACGCTCTACACGCTGATCAACATTACCAGTTGTATAAAGCATCGCTTGATGAACAGCTGCCTCATTAAATTCCGGCTCTAAATATCCTTGTTTTACTACCAACACTTCATAATCATAACGACTTAATCCATGTTCATTTAAAGTCAACTCCGAAAAGACAGGCTTTCGCTTATCAAATAACAACACATCAATCCCTTTATAGCTAAGCACTACCGAGCGGGGCTTATCCACTGCTAAATCTAATGTTAAAGCTTTAATTAATGCTCCAGTTAGCTCAACCTTCGTGCTCTCCACATCAAACGCACCGCCAACCTTAACATCTAGCACATCACCTACTTGATATTTTGAGCAGAACTCCACAGCTATCGGGTCAACAATACAGCAAAACAACGCCCCTTTTATCTCATTCTGCAAAAATAAATCAAACACATAGGCATTATCTCCCGCTCCACCAGCAGTAATATTATCAGCAGAATCTGATATAACAACCAAGCCATCACCCTGATGCTTTTTCACAAAATGTACACCATCAAGAGGACTAATAGCATGCCCTTGATACTTAAATTCATCGCGATTTTCCCAAACAAACTTGGCAATTTCTTCTGCCTTCTCCATTCCATCATCCATATTTCCTAAACCCGAAACAACAATAGCCGCGCCATTTTGCGGACAATCAACCCATACCATACCAACAAAATAAGACGAACACCAGACCCCATCTTCTTCTTCAATACTAGGCAACATTTCAACAACTTCCTTACCTAGCCCTGACGCCGTCATAAAATTTTCACCTGGCATCACACATGGAATACGTAAAATTCTCGTCTGTGGCAACACATTTTCACGAACTGCTTTAACCAATAACTTAGCGGCACGAATATGTGTTTCGACAAAATCAATATGCGGAGCAGTTCGATACCCATACATAATATTACACAACTTAGCTAACGTATACATATTATTCGCATGCATATCCAATGCCGCTGAAATTGGAACATTCGGACCTACATATTCTCGAATCCGCGCAGCAACATATGCTTCCCCACTACCAATATGCTCAACATCAAGAGCACCATGAAGCGGCAAGAAAACACCATCAAACCCCTCAGTATCACCGACTAATGGCTCTAACATCTCATCAACAATGCGCACAAAATCTTCAAACTTCAAAGTTCCACCTGGAACCGCCCGCGCCCAAACAGACTCTACAACCTCAAAACCTTCATCAATTAACACTTTAAGCCCAGGCATTTCCCGAAACTCTTCATCCTTCACAATTACAAAATCTTCATAAGTCGACTTTAACGGATTAAACGAATTACTCTCTTGACTAATCCCCGTCACAAAAATCCTCTTCATCCTCACTCCTCCAAACTATTTATACAAATGGCACGCAACAAAATGACCATTCTCAAGCTCCTTTAAAGAAGGAACATCAGTTTTACAAATTTCTTTGCATTCACGACATCTTGTATGAAAATGACAACCAGACGGTGGATTAATTGGGCTGGGAATATCACCTTCTAAAATGATTCTGTTTCTCACACGCTTCGGGTCTGGAATTGGGACAGCTGATAAGAGTGCCTTCGTATACGGATGAAGGGGATTAGCATATAAATCATCTCTAGCTGAAATCTCAACAATTTTCCCTAAATACATAACTGCAATTCGATCACTTATATGTTCAACAACACTTAGATTATGTGAAATAAACAAATATGTCAATCCTAACTCCTCTTGCAAATCCTGCATCAAATTTAACACTTGTGACTGAACAGAAACATCAAGAGCCGAAACAGGTTCATCTGCCACGATCAACTTTGGATTTACAGAAATAGCTCGCGCAATCCCAATTCTTTGACGCTGCCCACCAGAAAATTCATGCGCAAACTTATTCAGGCTCGACTCAGGCAACCCAACCAGTTCGAGCAACTCTCGTACACGTTGATATCTTGCTGTTTGATTCATATTTTCGTGAACAAGCAAGGGTTCTCCTACCAAATCACGAATGCGCATTCGGGGATTTAGCGACTGGTAAGGATCTTGGAAAATCATCTGCATTTGGCGGCGCTTTGGTCGCATATCCCGCTCCTTGAGCGTTGTCAAATCAGTCCCATTAAACTTAACAGTTCCATCTGTTGCTGATAAAAGCTTCAGTAACAGCCTGCCTGTAGTACTTTTCCCACAACCGGATTCACCAACAAGGCTTAAAACTTCTCCTTCGTAAATATCAAAGCTTACCCCATCAACAGCTTTTACATAAGCTTTGCCACCAAAAAGTCCTTTTTTACCAACTTGAAAGTGTTTTTTGATATCTCTAACTTCAACTAATTTCTCCATCGTCATTCTCTCCCTATGCTGCCTTCTTCAGATAACCAACAACGAGATTTTCGCAGACCATCATTACCATTTCTCAAGAATACCGGAGGCATCGCCTCTTCACATTTTCCAAAACATTCATCACAGCGGGGTGCAAAAGCACAACCTTTTGGCATATTATCAAGGGCTGGCACATTTCCACGAATCGAATTAAGCCTTTTTGCACGCTGCCCCATAACTGGCGTTGATGCCAGCAATCCTTTAGTATATGGATGGTTTGGATCGGCAAATAAATCAACTACACTTGCTTCTTCCACAATTTTCCCCGCATACATAACCACAACTCGCTGACACATTTCCGCAACAACCCCTAGATCATGGGTAATCAACAAAATGCTCATCTTAAACTCCTCGTTAATATGTCGCATTAACTCTAAAATTTGTGCCTGTATCGTAACGTCGAGCGCCGTTGTAGGTTCATCAGCTATTAGCAAAGAGGGATTTAAACTCATCCCCATCGCAATACCGACTCGCTGATTCATGCCGCCAGAAAGTTGATGCGGATATTCATTCATAACCTCTGCCGCTCTAGGAATACCGACCTTTTCCAGCATCGATAAAGCCAATGCCCTTGCTTCCACCTTTGACATTTTCTCATGCTTTAAAATCAGCTCCACAATTTGCGCACCAATTTTCATCGTCGGATTCAAACTTGACAAAGGTTCCTGGAAAATCATCGAAATATCCTTCCCCCGAATCTTTGCCATCTCCCTATCACGCAACCCCACCAAATTCTTACCCTTAAAATTTACCTCACCAGCCACAATTTTCCCAGGCGTATCACGGAGAAGTTGCATAATCGAAAGCGCAGTCACACTTTTCCCACAACCAGACTCACCAACAAGACCCAAAACTTCCCCTTTCTCAATATGATAAGACACACCATCCACAGCAGTCACAGTTTTATCCTTAGTAATGAACTGAGTCTTTAAATTCTTAAGTTCTAGTACATTTTCTGTTTTCATCTAACTTTCCTCCATTACTACTTAGTACACAGACAAACCCTCGTATACGGTGTTACAGACCAATCCCACATATTACGGTGTTACAGACCAAACCCCAATATACGGTAGAGATTTGAGGTTGCTTATCAGCCAGAGATCTACTCTTTAATAATCCTCCGATTAGATTTTTCGTCCTCAAGTTGTAAGGAACCTCAAATCTCTACCTTTCTAAGCCGAAAGGCGCGGAAGCTTGAGAGAATAGTGCTTTAGCAGTGACCTAGCTAAACTTAGGCGAGACCCCAAACTGATCACCGAAAGGGGATTCTACAATAGACCGTTAGCAGTGACCTAACCAAACTGATCACCGAAAGGGTTCACCAAGCAACCTAATTATACTTAGGATCAAGAGCATCCCGCAATCCATCTCCCAGAACATTAAAAGCCAAAACTGCCAACAAAATAACTAACCCAGGAAAGAGGACAGCATGCGGTGCAACTCCTAAATAGTTTCGCCCCACACTCAGCATCGCGCCCCATTCTTCCTCAGTTGGCGGTGCCCCTAAACCTAAAAAACTTAACGATGATGCCGCTAAAATAGCTGTTCCAATCCGCATAGTATAATTCACTACCATCGTTGACAACGCCCCAGGAAAAATATGAATAAAAATAATCCGGAAACTTGAAACACCAATAGAGCGAGCTGCCTCCACGTATAAGCTTTCTTTCAAAGCAAGCATCGCGCCACGCATAATCCGAGCGAATGTGGGTATCCCAAAAATTGCAACTGAAATAACAACATTTTGCAAACCAGGTCCTAATACCGCAACAATAGCAATAGCTAAAATAATATCAGGAAAAACGAACATAATATCGCAAATACGCATAAATATATTATCAAAAAAGCCGCCAACATAGCCACTAATCAACCCTAAAATCGAGCCGATTATCATTGCAAATGTTACAGCAGTTAAGGATACTGATAATGTTAGCCTTGTTCCGACAACCAATCTCGAAAAAATATCACGTCCAAACTCATCAGTTCCAAAGAGATACTCAGATGATGGACTAGCTAAAATATTCCCATAATCAAACTCCCGTGGATCATGGGGAGCAACCTCGCGACCGAAAATTGTTATAAATAGCAAAAATAAGATATAAGCCAATGCTATAATTGCTGTTTTATTTCGAAGAAATTTTTTTACAAATATACCCACTGGGGTTTCCTTAAAATTATTCATTTTAGTCGCTCCTATAATCTTATTTTTGGGTTTAAAAATCCATAAGCAACATCAACAGCCAAGTTAATAAAAATAAAAAGTGTTGCAAAAATCATCAACTGGGATTGAATAACGGTATAATCGCGAAAGAAGATTGAATCTACCAGCAACCCACCCAGACCAGCAATTCCAAATACTCTTTCTACAATAACCGATCCTCCTAGCAAGAAGCCAAATTGCAAACCGACAATCGTAATAATTTGCACCATAGAGTTTCGCAACCCATGTTTTGTGATAACCTCAAATTCATTTAACCCTTTTGCTCGAGCCATTCTAATATAATCATTTCTCATCACATCAACCATCTCCGAACGAGAAACACGCGCAAGCATTGCCATAATCCCAGCACCGAGCGTAATTGATGGTAGTATAAAATCAGCTGCATTATTCAATCCAGCAACAGAAAATATCGGGCTACCTACTGCGATATAATTAATAAGCATTAGTCCCATCCAAAATGACGGAATAGAAATACCAGACACTGCCAACAACATCCCCATATAATCTGGCCATTTACCACGAAAAATAGCAGAAAACATGCCAATCGCTAAGCCGATTACCAACGCCCAAATCATGGAAGTAAAAGCTAAGATTAAGGTTGGCTCAAACCGTGGTTCCATCATCTCAAGTACAGGTCGACCCGTTCTAAGAGAAGTTCCAAGATCACCAGACACAAAATCGCCTAGCCAATAAAAGTACTGAACAAAAATTGGATTGTTAAAACCAAGCATTTCCCGAATAGCTTCTACCTCATAATACGTAGCATCTACTCCTGCAATCATTCGTGCCGGATCTCCCGGAATCATACGGATAAATAAAAATACAATAACTGATACCGCAAATAGGAGTGGTATCATTTGCAACAATCTTTTTAAGAAATATTTAAGCATACTATCACCTTTTTCCTATTATAGACAATTATATGGAAAAGGTCAAAGTCCTTTTCCATATATTGCTTTAAAGGTATACAATTTTAATCAACAGAAATCGTACGTAAATCTAGCCAGTTTCCAGTCGGTTGCAACCCGCCACCTGTAATGCGAGCATTTCTAGCAACAATTCTATCATCTGCACCTAGGAAAATCCATACTGCATCTTCAACGATTTGTCTTTGAGCAAAGGCATAGTATTCATAACGCTCTTCAAATGTCGGAGCAGCATTACCTGCCATAATCGCCTCATCAACATCGTAATTTGTATAGAAATTAGCATTTGCACCAGCTGGTGTATGCATTGTTGACATAAACGGACTACGCAAAGCATTATCTGGATCAAATGCAGACCACGATACATACCACATATTCATCTCAGTAGTTTCTCTAGTCTGTCCCCAAATAGAATCGCTTAGGGTTCCTTCCTCCATCGGTTCAACAGTTACATCAATTCCCACAAGTTCCCACTGCTGAGCTAGAAATTCCATCGCCCGAATCTCCGTTGTATCAGTAGAAGCCCATAACGTTAAGCTAAAGCGAACGTCATCATCACCTCTTGGGAAACCAGCTTCATCTAGTAAATCATTTGCAGTATCAACATTATGGTCATACATATCACTTGCATAATGAAACGGTAGCAACTCCGAAATCGGTGAAGAAGCAGGTGACGAGAATCCACCACGAACAACTTGGGCATAAGCTTCCACATCAATTGCGTAGTTCATCGCTCGGCGCACATCTAAGTTATCTAAAGGTTCAACATCTTGATTCATCATTACAAAGCGCATAACCGTAGATGGTCTAACTTCTACATAGAAATTATCATCACCCTCAATTTGAGTTAATAATTCATGGGGCATCGGGTAAACGATGTCAGCTTCACCTGATTGCAGCATTGCTACCCGAGTTGCATTTTCAGGTACAAAGCGGTAAGTAACACTATCAACTCCGATTTGATCTGCGTCTCGCCAGTCAGGATTTCGATCCATTACCATTCGATCACCATCAACCCATTCACGGAAAATAAACTGCCCAGTTCCAATTGGACCACTATCTAAATCTCCACTCTCTATTTGAGCTGGTGAAACTATTCTGAACGGTTGTAAACGCTCTAAAAATGGCATAAATGGTTCATTGTGGATAAATTCAAACGTGTACTGATCAATTACATTAACTTCTTCAACTGTTCTAAATGTGTTCCAACGGGCGGCGCCTTCACCCTCATCTAACACAAAATTCACATTAGCTAAAACGGCATAAGCATCAAAATATTCACCATCATGAAAATAAATACCTTGCCTTAAAGTAAATGTATGCGTTAACGAATCATCTGATACTTCAAATGACTCAGCTAAACGACCGACTAATTCCATGTTTTCATCAAAGTCAATCAAAGACTCTGCCATCGCAGCGATAACGTTATTATCTAAGGCAGTGCGCGATTCAAATGGATTTAGCGTTAAAATATTGTTGTTGAAGGCGATTACAATATCGCGATCCCCAGCAGCACCGTTTTCATCAACATCATCACCATCATTTTCGTCGCTATCATCTTCTTCAGCTTCACCATTATCTGTTTCAACAGTATCATTATCATCCGCATCGCCTGTATCTGTATCACCATTACCACAAGCAACTAATACTAGAGCTGACAACAAGACAAACATAAACATGTAAAACAATTTTTCTTTTTTCATGGTAATCTCTCCTTATAATGCGTTTTGTATTTTATTTACCAGCACTTCGACTTTCTCTTTGACAACATTGCCTTCTGTTTGCACAGCTGAGCCAAAATGGAAGTTCATAGCTTTTGTTTTTCTCGCAACTGAAATTACATTTTCCTTCGTTAAGCCACCACCAAGTAAAATATTAATATGCGCCGCAGATGCGATCATATTATTGATGATTTCAACGTTTTCAGACAACGGTGCAGTTAATCCACCTGATGTTAGTATATTTGTTATTTCTTTATAAACAGCCAACTGCTTAACACTAGCCACAACATCTGTCTCATCTATAGCACGGTGAAAAGTGACTTCCAGACCACAACATGCCGATAGTAATTTTTCGAGCTTTTTCGTATCAATAGTATTATTCTCAGTCAATACACCCAAAACAACACCATTAGCTCCAAGCATTCGCGCAGTCTCAATCTCTTTTCGCATAAACGCTATTTCATCATTAGTATATACAAAAGAATCTGCATGTGGCCGGATCATTACATTGACCGGAATATCCACCGCGTTTATAACTTCTGACATCACTTTATGACTTGGCGTTAAACCTCCTTCTTCCAACACCGAAACAAGTTCAACTCGATTTGCACCTCCCGCTTCTATTTCAAGTGCATCCTTAACTGTTGTTGCAATAATTTCAATCACATTTACACACTCCTAATGGCTGGTATATACCAAGTATAGCATCTTTTTTTCACTTTTGCAAGTGCTTTTTAATAATTAGTGAACTTTGATGAATAACTTTGGTTAGAAGTATGCTATTTAATCATTTTTTACTTATTTTATCGGGAGACAATAAAGAATCCCTAAATATTTACAAAAAAAAACTAAAAGTATCTTGTAAAAATGCATACAAATGTGATAAAATAGCATTCAAGAGGACAAGTACATATTCCAACTACAATCAACGGCAATTGTGCATATCTTCAGACAATTATAAAGGAGGTCATTTAATATGATCAAAAGAAATGCAGAAATTAAAGAGCAGGTCCTAACTGATTTTAAAGGTGGAGTCGGAGATGTATCGATGTATCACTTTTTGAATGAGCAGGAAGTGCGAGGAACGGGGAGGCTTTTTGTTAAAACAGTAATTCCCCCAGGCAATTCGATAGGGGAGCATACCCATGAAGGAGATATGGAGGCTTATTATATTTTAAGTGGGAAAGCTCTTGTCTCTGACAATGGAGAAGAAGTAATCCTTGAAGCTGGTGATTGTAATGTCTGCTTTGACGGTGAGTCGCATTCCATCAAAAATGTTGGAGATGATGTTTTAGAGTATATAGCAATAATTTTATACAGCG
>Ga0123355_10011744_pt1 | contig 13527 bp, 12 predicted proteins | sample TergutEmb28metaG_3_FD_89872 | JGI IMG/M metagenome (GOLD analysis project Ga0123355, IMG submission 89872) | Embiratermes neotenicus P1 segment gut microbial communities from Petit-Saut dam, French Guiana - Emb289 P1 | ecosystem: Host-associated > Arthropoda: Insects > Digestive system > Gut ...
TGCTTACCAATGTAATGGCAGACCATGTAAAGCCGGTGATAGCCAAGCTCAAGGAGGTGCAAGCAAACGTAGAAGAGTCTGACGCAGGCATTCGAGTTTGGCACAATGGGCAGGACTTAATTGCAGCAGATATCAAAACATTGCCGTACCCTGGCTTCCCTACAGATATGCAGGCGCAATTTATGGCCTTGCTATCTGTAGCAAAAGGGACAAGCATTATTACCGAAACCGTTTTTGAGAACCGATTTATGCAGGTTGGCGAACTAAAGCGCATGGGTGCGGATATCAAAATAGAAAGCCGGAGTGCCGTAACGGACGGTGTACAGCAGCTTGCTGGGGCGCAGGTGACAGCAAGTGACCTGCGGGCTGGTGCGGCACTAACCCTTGCCGCACTGTGTGCGGATAGTGAAACTGAGATAAGCGGCGTGCATCATATCGACAGGGGGTATTTTCAGCTGGACAGGCAACTTAATTCCCTTGGCGCATGTGTACAAAGGATGGAATGTGATGGGTAGTATATACCACAAAATTACTGGCAATAATCCACTCATTAAACTTCTTGCACATCCAACTTTTCGTCTCATATATCTTTAGACGAAGTCGTATGCTCACTCGCCAACACAACAGCTTATGCAAAATAGTGATGTGATGCAAGAGGTAAAACTTAGGAGGTGAAGCGAATGAAAAATACATCCACCGAAGGCACAGTCTTTCGGAAAAAGGGTTTTTTCATCGCAATTTATTCTTGTCTTGGGATAGTGGCCGTGCTTGCGTTGGTCATAACATTCAATGGTCGTGAACCCACCAATCAAGAATATGCACAAGATTTTTATGAAGATGCAGCACCGGTAGGTGCAGATCAAGTACAGGGCTACCTAGCGGGCGTAGACCAAGAGGCCTGGTTTAGACCACGTCAGCCAGACCCACCACCAACCCCGACGCCACAACCAGACCCGACGCAGCGCGTTCCCCCTACCCCACCACCAACCCCAGGGCCAGTGACACCAACAGAACCCGTACACCCAGACCCTGTCCCGCCGCCAGAGCCACCAAGTCCCACACCAGAACCTGAACCCACCCCTCCACCAGAAGCAGCTCCTCGCGTTACAACTTTTGCACCATTCGAAGAAGGCGACCGTATGGTGTGGCCGGTGTATGGCGAAACTGTGATGCCGTTTAGCGACCTTGCACTCATCTATGACCCTACGCTAGACCAGTTCCGCACCAATGATAATTTGCGCATTGCCGCAGACGAAGGTGATGCAGTACGGGCGGGCGCATATGGTAGAGTAGTTAGTGTCGGGCGCAGCGCGCGGCAGGGCAACTATATTGTTATAGACCACGGCAATGGCTGGGTTGCCACATATGGGCAGCTCATGGAAAACATCCTTGTTTCCGAAGGTGATATTGTGGCTGGTGGGCAGGTGCTTGGGGGCATTGGCCAACCGTCCATCTTTGGCCACGCGAACGGTACGCATCTGCATTTGCGTATCGAACGTGATGATGTAGCCATAAACCCATACTATGTGCTGACAGAAAGAAGTTAGGCGTTACGCCTATGACAAACTAGTTTATACAAACGGCAGGTGGAAAATTCCGTCTGCCGTTTTGCATACATATATGGCAATTTTCTTTCATATAGTCCGGTTTCTGCGGATGGTAAGGGTACGGTATGAAGCAAAAGCCGAACTACCATAAGTTAAATTGCTATATGATAACAAGAAGTCTATGTAATTAACAATCTTGCCTTCATCCTATATTGTAGGTATAATAGAGTCCGAAGCAAAGACTCTAAGAACAATGGATGTGACACATGAAAACGTACAAATTAGGCAACCAAACAGTAGACAGTATTGAGCTAAAATGCTTGCTAATAAGCCGTGGCGTGCAGGTTCACAACTCTGTTTACAAATATGCAAAAAATGCGGACAATAACTCACGTTTGGATATTAACCCACTGTGTTGCAATTGCATGATATTAAGCGACGGTACAATAGCCCAACTAACAGATACGCGGTTTCATTTACGATACCTGTCCGGCATTCTTAGCTGGAATAATATAAAGCTGCTTAGGCATGTGAAGGATTTGCATACGCCATTCACAATTAGAATGCAAAATGACCAGCCCACTTTGCTTTACGAAAACAATGAGGTAGATGTTATATCGTTCCCGAAAGCAAGTGCTTTTTACAAACAAAAAACTGCACTTGGTCGCCCTTTTACTGGCAACGCCGTTATGCAGGGCGTTAATTGGGTTGCATTCCAATGCCTGTGGCCTTGTCAATTTGCCGCCGACAAAAAGCCCTGTCAATTTTGCTTTTCTGGTGGCGATTTTGAGAATTTGGCAAAAAAAGGCAAGGTAATGCCAAAAGCTGTTCCTGCGGCAGATGTTCAGGAAATTGTTAAATACGCCTTCGACAATGAGGGCGTAACAAACATTCAAATTACCGGCGGTTCGACATACAATGGCGAAGCAGAAAGTACTCACATTGTTTCTTATTTAGATGCAATCCAGGAACTTACCGTTCCCGGCGAACTTCTGTTGTATGTAACACCGCCCAACGACACTAAAACGGCCGATAAATATTTTGAGTTGGGCGCAAGTCGCATAGCTTGCAGCTTAGAAGTTTGGGATAAAGAAAAAGCCCGGGAAATTACCCCAGGCAAGTACGAGTTTAGAGATAAATACCTCGATATGCTCGTTTACATTGCAGAAAAACATGGAAACGGCAAGGCTTTTTCAAACTTCATAATAGGGATAGAAGATTTTGATACGCTTGCAAGTGGTACAGCATGGCTGGCAGAACGTGGGGTAATGCCTACGGCCTCTGTATGGATGCCAATGGGACGCCCCGTACAGGGCAGTATGAAAGCCCCGGAGCTTGATTATTATAGGCGTGTAAAAGAGCATTTGGCCAATTTATATACAAAGTACGCACTGGAACCAACCAATAGCCAGGGGCTTAATGTGTGCATAGAAAGGGACGTTTGGGAGTATGCTACATGATCATTTTAAGCTGTGGCGTAAAGTCTTTTAGTGCATTGGTTACAATACTTATTATGCCAAGCCCAACAGACGAAATTACAACAAGTTGAGATATCTCGATTTTTCCGTCCCAGGGTTTTATGTCAATAGAAGTTCCAACTGCATGTACTTCGATTGCACCCTCACCGGTTTTAACAAATCCTTTAATCCTAAATGCATGGGGCGACAAGTTTTCTACCAAAGTGGCGATATCGTCCTTGTTATAGGTTTCGTAGCCTTCAATCATTAGCGATTTTGGCCGCGATTCGTAGGTGTTTGTAGATTCTCTGTTAATATCGCGGCTAAATTTTAGCCCTTCAATTATTGGATAAATATTTACTTCACAATGTGATGCGCAAACAATATCTGCCCGTGGGTTAATTTCGCGGGCTTTTTCTTTTACACTGTTTAAGCCAGCCTCATCCACCAGATCGGACTTGTTGATTATTATTGTATTTGCATAGTCTACCTGGTTGTTTACTGCAGGGAAAATATTCTCCTGTTTCAAGAAATACTTTGCGTCAATTACGCAAACCGAGCCAACAAAATTGTATGGCGTATGAACACGGCTGGAAATTGCCTCCAAAATGTCGGGCATACTGGTTGGATCCACCAGGCCAGATGCCTCTATAAACAAATACTCGAGTCCATCTTTTGACATTTCGACCAAACTGTCATAAAAATTTGCTTTTATACAGGCGCAGAAGATTGAGCCATTGCTTAACTCCTGCATTGGAATACCATTGCGCTCCAGCAAAATGCTATCTACATTTAGCTTGCCAAAATCGTTTACCAAAATGCCAATTTTGCTGCCGGAGTATCTGTCCAAAATTTTGTGCATTAATGTTGTTTTGCCTGAACCTAAGAAACCCAGAAGTAGTACTAATTTTGTCATATGCACCATCCTTGTAGTAGACTTAAAAAGGGGGCTGTTGTATAACAACGCAGCCCCCTATGGCTCTAGAGCGTGTTTCCACTAACGAACGCACACCTTTGCGGCTGATGTTTCCGTATCTTCGGCGCGCTTTTTCCTAGCACACTTGTAGTGCGCGTCGTCAAAAACCCCTTGAATCTACGAAAAATCAGGCTCGCAAATTTGCACATTCTTATGGTGGGAACACGCCATAGTATCTATTTTTTTGCGTAAGACCTTACTGTTTTAATAAATTCTTCTCTGTCTGGTATTACAGATACCCATTTGATGTCGCCATTTACGCATATTGCTGGCAGGTTTTTGAGTCCCATTTTCTTTACGCGGGCGATATTGCCTTTTACCGTAAGTTTGTATTCGATATATTCCGCAACATCTTTAATCTCATCAAAGGCATCTACAACCAGGTTAAGCATGTACGTACAGGCGGCACATGTTTCGGAGTTTAACATGAACAGTTCGATAAGAACCTTGTCTCTGTTTGCATAGTCCGGCATTTCAACTTCAACTTCATCCACAACTTTTTCATAGCCTTCGATAAGTGTGCGGATAGACTCTGTCTCTTTTACTGCCTGTGTACAGGCAATTGTGTTTTCTATCGGGATATCGTATGGCATGTCGCAACCGGGGCTTAGGATAAAATTGTTATGGTCTACGCTGTCTAAAATGCCTACTACAGACTTCATATTGTCTTGCGGGTTGCCAAACAACATGATACCCGCAAGTGGAATATTGCCGCCAATGGCTATATTGTAGCTGTCGGTGATTTTTTTTGTTTCGGCCAGTGGGCAGTTGTCGTCGATACCAACGCTATCTGGGCCTGTTTTGCACATTACTTCAATTTGGCGTGTTGCGTTGCCGCATACAAAGAACGAAGACAGGCAGCCACGGGCTCTGATATAGTCAAATACTGCCACAAATGTATCGGAAAGCATTTCTTCAAAGTGTTCTGCAGAAATCTGGCTAATAACAGGGTCTACAACGGCAATAACATCCATGCCGGCATTAATATACATTTCGGCCATTGCGATACTTACTTTGCCGCAAAACTCTACAAGCTCTCTAACATAGTTAGGCTCGTCAAGCATGTCCATAAAAATATCGCTACCGCGAAGATGCGACGCAAGAGTAAACGGACCGCAGATAAGGCCATATAGACCTGTATTGTCGCCAATTTCCTTTTTAAGACGCTTCATAACGTCGAGGATAATTGGTAACCTGCCGGACGTTTCTGTTGGAATAAGGCATTCGCATGGTAGTTTCATTTCATTTGCCAATGGGTGTGTGCTAACACAGGGCGGGTTGTCCGGTGCCCATTTTAGCTCGCAGCCCAAAATTTCGGCCTCTACTTGCAGGTCAAAAATGACCGGCATTCCGTCCGGGGTGTATAGCTTGTTTACTTCCAAAAGGGACTCGTACAGCTTGTTACCATCTGTTAATACCTCTGTTGCATCATAGCCTTTCAGTTTGCCTGCATGTACACCTGTAAAAGGTACCCATGGTACAGCATTTACTTTTTCGTGACGCAATGTTTTGAGCAGTAGTTCTCTTCCCATTTGTGTTTACCTCCAACTTTTAGAATTTCATAAGATGATTATAGTCTATTAAGTTTTTATTAGCAACGGGGTACATGTTTTGGTTCGGATTTTACAGACAAGGTTCAGATTTTACAATTTTGCAGTATAACTACTTTAATCCCAAAATTCTTGACATAGAATGTCTGCTAGTCTATGATATTACAAACACATTACAAGGCGGTACAAATGTCTAAGAAACTACTTGTAGTACCAATAATATTGCTTGTTTGCGCGGCTACTGCTGTATATTTTACTCAATTTGCCACTTTATATGTGCCGGTCAACAATGTCGCAACACTTACAGGCCGCGCCCCCGCACTAATCAGCTTTCTTACTTTTTACGAAAACCGTGATGATATTTCTATTGAGTTTACAAACGAACCCGCTTGGGTCACGCCAGGTCGCCTATCGGTTGAGCTTTCCCTTTCGTCGGGCTTTCGCAGCACAAACAAAACTGCATATGTGTATATTCTTGAACCACGCGCGTATACGAGGCTCGAAGTTGGTACGCCTGTAAACACAATAAATGCGCAGCACTTTTTGCATGGTGCAGAAAACATAGCGGCAGGTACAGTCTTTGTGACGCAAGTTCTAACTGTGTTGCCAGATAACACCTACCAAACCGGGTATTTCCCGGTAGAAATCTTGTTAAACGGCCATTCCTTCATGTCTGCAATAGATGTGGTGGATACTACTCCACCAACTGCAACTGTTGTGCCTTTTACATCACACATGGGCGAAATTATAAATCCTAACTACTTTGTGACGGATATTTTTGACTATTCGCCGCCGGTTACAATTGCGTTTGCTGATATAGAGCCGGATATATTTAATATAGGTACGCAAAATGTTGACATATCACTTACAGACCGATACGGTAACAGTACAATTTATACTGCGGTGCTTGACGTTTTGCCAAACACTATAAATCCACAGATACTTGGCGCGGTAGACCTATCTTTTGAAGTGGATTCTGCCACAATGTTCCGAAGAGGCGTGAGCGCGATAGATGCATTTGGACACGCGATTGAATTTTCGGTAGATGACAGCAATGTCAACACAGCTGAAATCGGAACTTATCCACTAACATACCGCGCAGTAGACTGCTGCGGCAATGTAACCGAAGTTACTGTGCAAGTAAACATTGTAGCCATCAACCCGGATGAAGTACGCGAACGTGCCACGACTGTGCTTGAGCATATCTTACAAGAGGATATGACACAGGTTGAACAGTCACGTGCAATTTTTGACTGGATAACAGACAATGTAGGTTACGCCGCAGGTTTCGAACACCGCTGCGTGTATGAAAGCGCGAACCAGGCTCTGGTTCATCGCCGTGGAGACTGTTTTGTGTTCTACTCTATTTCCGAATTGCTATTGACGACGGCTGGTGTGCCAAACATGCGCATAGACCGCGTTGGTGGCCGCTCCCGCCATGCCTGGAATCTTATTAACCCAGACAATCTTGGCTGGCATCACTTTGACACTACTCCGCTTATTGTGCGCCAGCTTGACCGCTTTATGTTCACACAATCTCAGGCAGAAGATTTTACGCGCATTATCCAGTCAGAGGGGCAAGGGCGCGACTATTTTACCTTTGACCCCGAGCTATACCCGGAGATTGCACGGTAATGGCGGCAACAAATAAAACAATCGGCGTGCTTGGCGGGATGGGTGCAATGGCAACTGCCCTGTTTTACACAATACTTACAAGTACACAGCCCGTACACACAGAGCAAGAGACACCAGATATTATCATATACAGTAAGACATCCACACCAGACCGATCTGCGTTTATACTTGGACAGAGCAAACTCGATCCAACATTGGATCTTGTTGCCGCCGCAACTGCACTAGAGCGAGCCGGTGCGGGTTTTATTGCAATACCTTGTGTCACCGCACATTATTTTTATGACTATATTGCTTCTGCCGTTGGCATCCCCGTAATAAACCTGTTGGATGAAATAGCACAACACATTCAGACTCGATATAAAAAAATTGGACTACTCGCAACAGATGGCACATTGCAAGCACGTATTTTGCATAACATGCTAGAACCACACGGGATAGATGTAGTAGCTCCAGATATACAACAACAACAATTGCTTATGGATATGATATATCGCATAAAACAAGGCAGAACTGTGTCGAGTGAGGATTTTGATAAGCTGAAAGATACAGTTGCAGCCAAAGGTGCAGAGGCCGTGTTACTTGGTTGTACGGAGCTGAGCCTTATCAAAAGCGGTAATGTTACGGCATGTGTTGACGCACTAAAGGTACTTGCGCAAGCGACAATAGATAAATGGAGCAGCATATGAAAAACATCTTGGAATATCTGGAAAATACGCCTAACCCAAACAAGACCGCTTTTATCAGCGAAAGCTCATCATTTACATTTGCCGAGTTGTTGCAGTTTTCTCGTGCAATTGGCAGCTATATGTGTACCCAACAGCTGTATCGCAAGGCTATCCCTATTCTTATGCAAAAATCACCAGAGATGATTGCTGCGTTTTTTGGCACGGTATATGCAGGAAACTACTACGTACCGCTGGATGTAGAAATGCCTGCTATGCGTATTAAAATGATACTGGAAAAGGTTGCACCTCCCTGTGTCATATGTGACGAAAGCACGGAAGCTCTTCTACAAGAGTGGGGATATAAAACTTGCAGCTATACAACAATCTGTAATTATACAATTAATGAACCCGCACTTGCTGCAGTACGCAACGCATCCCTTGATATCGACCCGGTGTACGTTGTGTTCACATCCGGCTCTACAGGTACCCCAAAGGGTGTCGTTACCCACCACCGTGCGGTTATCGACTATGCAGACGCACTTTGCGATGTGATGGGTTTTAATGAAAACACTGTTTTCGGCAACCAGTCACCGCTGTACCTTGATGCCTGCCTCAAGGAGTTATTCCCAACACTCAAGCATGGTGCAAGTACCTACCTTATTCCAAAATCTCTATTTATGTTCCCTATCAAGTTGGTAGAGTATTTGAACACACATGGCATAAACACTGTATGCTGGGTAGCATCTGCGTTTTCGCTGGTTGCAGGGCTTGGAACGCTTGAGAAAGCCATACCAACCAGCTTGCATACTATTGCTTTCGGGAGTGAGGTTTTCCCACAGAAACACCTGATGCTGTGGCGAAAGGCATTGCCAAACGCTAAGTTTGTACATCTCTATGGCCCAACAGAAGCTACAGGAATGTCTACCTACCATGTAATCACTCGAAACTATGATGTAAACGAGCCAATCCCAATTGGGAGGCCGTTTGCCAACCGGGAAGTTGTGCTGCTAAACGATGATGGCTCACAGCCAACGGTTGGAGAATCCGGCGAAATATGCATCCGCGGCACGCAACTAAGCCTTGGCTACTATGCGGATGAGGAACTTACACGCACCGCCTTTGTAAAAAATCCGCTCGTACCATATCCAGACAGCCTGTACAAGACTGGCGACCTTGGCTATATTAATACAGCAGGAGATTTGGTTTTTATCTCACGTAAGGACTTTCAGATAAAGCACATGGGACACCGCATAGAGCTTGCGGAAGTTGAAATAGCCGCTCGCCTTATGGATGGTGTGGAAATGGCATGTGCTGTATACGATACAGAAAAGAGCTGTATCGCTCTGTATTTTGTAGCGCGGGATGAGAGCATTGGCAAGCCGCAGCTGCTTGCGTTTTTGAAGAGTAATTTGCCGAGATATATGCTACCACAGGTGGTTACGCGGCTAGATAGCATGCCGCTTACTGCCGGTGGTAAAGTTGATAGGGCAAAGTTGAGAGAGGATAACCAATAATGACCCCATTACTAGAAATACTACAGGAAATGCACCCAGACATAGACTACCTCACCCACAACACACTTATAGACGACAAAGTCATCGACTCATTTGACGTAATAACTCTGGTAGCGGAAATTAATGACCGCCTAGACATTAGCATCCCCCCGGAAGAAATTGTGCCAGAGAACTTTAATTCATATGTCGCATTGCAAGCACTTGTGGATAAATTGGAGGGTTAAGCCTCAAATTTGCAATCATGAGAATGGAGCATGTTTATATGATGACAATCCAAACCGCTCAGCAAAAAATTGCCGCAATCCGCAACAATATCGAAAAAGTAATTGTTGGCAAGACCCGTGAAATTGAGCTTGTGCTTGTTGCTATGGCTGCCGCAGGACATGTACTAATTGAAGATGTACCAGGCACAGGCAAAACCACGCTTGCAAAGGCTCTTGCTGCGTCCATTTCTGCCACATTCAAGCGGATACAGTTCACACCTGACTTACTGCCAAGCGACCTAACAGGTATTAATGTGTACAACCCCAAAACAGGTGACTTCACGTTCCGACCAGGCGGTCTATTTACACAAATCCTGCTTGCCGATGAAATAAATCGTGCAACGCCCCGCACACAGTCTGGTCTCTTAGAGTGTATGGAAGAGTACCAAATTTCTATAGATGGCGAAACGTATAAACTCGACTTACCATACTTTGTAATTGCCACGCAAAACCCGGTAGAAACACAGGGGACATTCACATTGCCCGAGGCACAGTTAGACCGTTTCTTGATGCAAATTGCCATTGGGTATCCCGGTAAGGAGGGTGAAGCAAACGTTATCGAGCGTTTCCTTGCCAACAGTCCGCTGGCTACACTTACTGCCGTATGTAACGCAAGCGAGTGGCAGCAGGTACAAACGGCTGTTAGCTCGGTTACCGTTCACCGCGACTTGTGTGAGTATATTGCCAACCTTGCGGAATATACCCGCCGCCACGACACCGTTGCACTTGGTGTTAGCCCACGTGCATCTCTAGCCTTGGCTCGTGCAGCACAGGCATATGCAGTAGTGCAGGGGCGCGATTTTGTACGCCCGGAAGATATCAAATACCTAGCCCCATTTGTGTGGGCACACAGGCTAACAATGCGCAGTACCATACGCAATGATGGCAAGGCGCAGGTAGTTCATGCCGCACTGTCAAACATTGCTGTACCAACAGAAGAATTATTGAGGTGATGTTACAATGACCACCATCAGTATTTTTCTCGCAATTCTCATGTCTGCATATATATTACGCCGTGTGTATGCCCGCTACTGCCTCACAAACCTAGATGTGGCTGTCACGGTTTCTGCTGCAACAGCCACAGAAGGTGACACTCTCACCCTCACAGAGGTTTTATCCAACAGTAAATGGCTGCCGCTTCCTTGGGTGTCGGTCAAGTTCCGTGCAGGGCGAGAGTTGTTTTTTGCATACGGTACGTCACTGTCTGACGCAAACTACCGTAATGATTTATTTCACATTCTCATGCACCAAAAAATAACCCGCCGCCAGCAGTTTACCGCAAACAAACGCGGATACTATACTATTGACGGGCTGGAGCTTACCGCGTGGGATATCTTAATGGAACGAAAATACATACGCCGCTTCCCGTGCGATGTGAGGCTTACAGTATACCCCCGCGGTATTGAAATGGCAGAAATAGACGCACTTTGCACACGGGTGTACGGACAGCTGCGCACGCGTCATCCGATCAACCCAGATCCATTTTCATTCCGTGGTATACGCGAGTATTCACCATCCGACCCTATGAAGATCGTAAACTTCAAGGCATCTGCCCGTGGGATGGGTCTTATGGTCAATATGTGGGAGTTCTCCAACGCACGACAAGTGAAGGTGCTGCTAGATGTATCGCGCTATTCGGTCATGTATAATGAGTACCTGGACGAGCGGGCAATAAAGATAGCTGCGTCAATTGTGGAAAAAATGACACAAATTGGCGCGCCGGTGAGTTTTATTACAAATGGACGGTCAATCACATCCGGACATGCGGCAAACATACCCGAGGGGCTTGGAATACAGCATACGCACACAATTTTGGAGACGCTTGCACTTGTAGACACACAGCAGCAAGATATTGAGCCATTTGTAAATTACTTGAACGAAATCGCGCTCGACGGCCATCACGGCCCAGAATATTGGATCATTACACCGTATTTTTCCAAGGAAGTTGAGGATGCATATACCCAGCTTGCAAAAACCGGGGCGCGAACAGTATGGATAATGCCAGCCCCGCAGCCAAGTGATGTCGTGTATAACGATGATATAATTTTTGTTTAATAATCAGGAGGTGCAACAGCCATGACAGCCACCCGCAAAACCATTGTAGAAATCATCGATGAACTCACCTATGCCGCATTCTACTACGGCATTTTTGCGATTATTTTTTTTCTTATTTCATCGAACACTGCGGACTTGTTCTGGCTTTTGCTTATTCCTGTACCAATGGCAGTAAATTTTTACTTGCGTCGTGTTTTTTCGCACCTTGGGACGCTAATGCTTATGCAGCTTGTTTTGCCAACCACGATAATTATTGCTATGCTGGCTGTTGGCTGGCGTTTGTGGGGGTTGTGGGTGCTACTATTTTCTGTACTGGTCATACACTCGCTTGTGTTTGCATTCCGAAAAATACCTACGGATGCAAAGGGCTTTATAGCCTTATGTGGCGCAGTGCTGTGCGCCCTTGGTTTTTGGGCGGCAATGGCTGGTGCTCCTCCGCTTGTTTACATTTACCCTCCAATTATTTTGTTCACGATAATCGGGCGACTAATTTTTACCCACATGCTCAAAATGGATATATCACTCGATGCCATTAACCTCTCCAACACACAACCAGTGGAACAGATAATCGCCTTCGACTACAAACTGGTTGCCGGGCTTACCATGGTAATGGTTGTCGTATCTCTTGCGTTGCATCGATGGTTGTTTATCCCTGTTTTTGCGGTGTTTGCACAGCTGTTCCCTGGCCTGCCAAGCGCAGATATGCTACCCGGCGGCGGTAGCAGACCTGAACATGGCCATGCATCTGGCTATGTACAAGATGCCTATACTCGTCAACTCCTACGCGAACGTGAACCGTGGCTGTCAGACTCCGTGACGCAGTTATTTTTTGGCCTGTTTGCAATTGTTTTTGCTATTGTTGCATTATATGGCGTATATCGTTTTGTAATGTTTATCCTATACTTCCGCACAAGCAAGATTAAGATGGGCGAAAAACCAGCCGCTGATATCCACGACAAGCGAGAATTTATCAGACCCACCAAACGTCGTCGTCTTGGCCGTATTCTTTTGCAGGCAAACGAACATCCTATCCGTCGCAAATTCAAGCAGACTGCGCAAAGACACATTAAACTAGGAGTACCCATAAGCAAATCGGATACCCCAACAGATATGGCACGTCGCATACACACAGAGGATATCGCAGCACTTGTAGAAGAATATTCAATTGTGCGTTATAGCAGCGATTCACTATAGTCATACAACTGGAAAACCGTCCAGTTATATGACACAGCCAGCATACGCTGTCTGTCACACCTCCTTCGCTTCGGTGCGGGGTCGTTTAATGGAAATGAAAACATCTCAAGGCTTCGCCTTGGACTGTTTTCGCTTCATTTCACTATATATACAAATCCTAAACTAATGCAATAAAAATGGGCAACTCATGCGAGTGCCCATTTGTTTATTATTCTTGTGTGTACTGCATAAGTGCCATATGCCTTGCGCGTTTTACATTTTGTGTCATTGTGCGCTGGTGTTTTGCGCAGTTGCCGTTTACACGGCGAGGCAAAATTTTTCCGCGCTCAGAAATATATTTGCGTAGCCTTGCAACATCTTTATAGTCGATATGCAAAACCTTATCTGCGCAGAACAGGCAAATGCGTTTTTTACGCCTGCCACGTCTCTTTTGAACCATATCTGTTACCTCCTAAAATGGCAAATCGTCGTCTTCATCTATGCTTTGGGTTATTGCGGAGAACCCTTCTGGTGCCGGTGTATTGTTGGTTCCTCCAAATTGTGGCGGTGGTGGTGCGGATGGAGTGTCGTACCCGCCGCCGCCCTTTGCCATGCGTGCCTCATAGGCAGCGCGACTTTCGGCAAAGTTTACTTCATCTGCAGTAACTTCTGTTACCCAGCGGCGTTGGCCA
>Ga0123355_10011745_pt1 | contig 13527 bp, 12 predicted proteins | sample TergutEmb28metaG_3_FD_89872 | JGI IMG/M metagenome (GOLD analysis project Ga0123355, IMG submission 89872) | Embiratermes neotenicus P1 segment gut microbial communities from Petit-Saut dam, French Guiana - Emb289 P1 | ecosystem: Host-associated > Arthropoda: Insects > Digestive system > Gut ...
AAAAGAAATACACACTAAGACTGGAAAGTATTACAAAGAAGCAGACGAAAAGCATGCCGTCGGCAAATACGCTGTGACAGAAGTTGAATTACCGGGTCTGATGGAAGCGCACGGCTTTAAAAACATAGAAACACACTATACCGCTGTAAACCTTACGCCCGACAGCGAGCAGTATGAAAAGAACTTTGCGCTGAGGATGATTGAAGCCAACCGCCAAATGGAATTGGACGGTGTAAAATACATAAACGCTATCGCACCCAACGTGTGCAGCGACGATGAAATTAACCTTTGGAATAAAGAAATCAATAAACGATACGATACAAGAATTAAGCAATATAACTTAGGTTTAAAACAATGGGATGTAAGCCTATCCTTAACCATGATCGTAAAAGGCACAAAATAAGTTAAATGTTTAAGCGAAGGCGGTGCTGTCAATAATACAAACAGGTTCACTATTTATTATATCCGGGCCGTCAGGTTCCGGCAAGGGTACCGTAGTTAAGGCCCTTGCCGCCGCAAGCCCGGAATTTGCCCTTAGCGTCTCCGTTACGACGCGTAAAAAGCGTGAGAGCGAGGTACATGGCGTACATTATTTCTTCATCAATGAAGACCAATTTATAACCTTACGCGACACGGACAGGCTTTTGGAGCACGCCTCGTTTATAGGCAATCTATACGGCACCCCGCGATCCTATGTTGACGAACAGATACAGGAAGGCAAAACTGTTTTGCTCGAAATTGAAGTGAACGGTGCGCTCCAAGTTAAAAGCCGTTATCCTGACGCAGTACTTATCTTCCTTATCCCACCGGATTTTGATGAGCTTAACCGCCGCCTAGCCGACCGCGGGACGGAGGACAGCGAGACCGTACGCGCACGTATGGTGCGCGCACGCGAAGAAGTCGCGCTTATAGACAAATACGATTACCTAATCATCAACGATAAAATCGAAAACGCTGTTTCCGATATAAAAATGATAGCTCATGCCGAAAAATTGAAGACCACAAAACGCGTGGACTTTGAAGCAGGGTTTTATAATAACAATAACCAAGCATCTGCTTTATAGCTGAAGGGAGCAATTATGCTTAGACCATCATACTCCGAACTTATGGATATTATCAACGAAGACGCCGCCACAAATGATATGATAACCAGCCGCTATTCGATCGTAATAGCCGCCGCCAAGCGCGCCCGGCAGATCGTGGACGGCGCACCCTACTTCGCCCCGGACGTGTCGGAGGACAAGGCTGTCTCCATCGCCGTAAACGAACTGGAAAACGGCCGCCTGCGTATCTTCCCAGAAGGGTTTGAGGAAGGCGACGAGGAATATTTCCTCTCCCATATTAAACCGCGTATAAATAGGGGTGCCACTGGCCTGCCATTACCGTCCGACGGAGCAATTTCCGCAAAGGATTATGACTCTCTCGAATTTGACGGCAATGACGAGTTGGACGACGAGTTTTTTGAAGACGACCTCCTTGACGAAAGCGCGTATATAGAACTGGACCGCGCCCTCTCGCGAGATAGGGTAAGGAACGAGCTTGAAGATGACGTTTATGCCGACGATTTCGTTGATGATGACTTCGACTATGTAGACATACCAAATAAAAACGACAAAGAATTTGCTGAATTGAATAACCTTGCTGAGCTTGAAGAAATAGAAGAGCCTGAAGAAGAGTTTGTAGAACAAGAAGAAATTTTTGGCGCGGAAGACGAATTTGAATACCCCGCACTTGACGATGAAGAGTAGTATAACGCAAGGCCTTACCGCTGAAGTTATAGTAGACATAACCAACGCGGAGGTTGACAAGGTGTTTCACTACCTTCTGCCCGACCAGCATAATATACCAGAAAACCTCAGGGACTCTATTTCCCCGGGGTTTCGTTGTATTGTCCCATTCGGCAACAGGCATATAGACGGGTGTATAGTCGGGTTTTCGGAACCGACAGTTGATCCATCAAAACTCAAGAAAATCATTTCCTTTTATGAGGATTACCCGATTATAACCCCTCACTTGCTGGAACTTGCAAAATGGATGAAAACAAAATATTATACAACCCTCGCGGCTTGTCTACGATCTATCGCACCTAGCTGGACAGGAGCAAAAAGAAATAAAAAAATTCTTTATGCTCAATTGATCGAAGGAAAAGAAAATACGGATGAGTACATAGAAACTACAAAAAAAAACGGCACACAGGCACAAGTGCTTAAAGCTTTGGCCAAGCACGGCGGCGAACCGATACCCATCGCTACCCTTGCAGCGACGCTCTCCATTTCCGCATCGCCCATACGGACGTTAGAAAAAAAGGGGCTTGTAACAATAGCGGAACGATTATCCATAAACAAACCTATCGCCACCATAACATATAATACCGATAATAAAAAAGAATCCGTAACTCTCACAGAAGAGCAACTTAACGTGCTGCACACATTATCAAACTCGCCTCGCGGCAAAACATGGCTTTTACACGGGGTTACCGGCAGCGGCAAGACCGAGGTTTACATGCGGCTTATAGAAAAAGCCATAACGGAAGGCAAGCAGGCCATAATGCTAGTGCCGGAGATCGCCCTAACCCCGCAGGCCGTGGATTCGTTCAAACGCCGCTTTGGCACTGGCGTTGCCGTTACTCATTCCCGCCTTACCCCGCTTGAGAGGATGGAGCAATGGAACGCGGCAAGATCCGGCGAAATAAGCATAATGATAGGTCCTCGCTCAGCCGTTTTCGCGCCTTTTCCAACTCTTGGCGTTATAATCGTAGATGAGGAACACGAAAAAACGTACACATCCGAGACAACGCCCAAATACTCCTCATCCACCGTAGCAGAAAAGTTGGGTGAGCTTACGGGCGCGGTTGTCGTGCTTGGTTCTGCAACGCCTGACATTATCACATACTTCCGCGCACAGAAAGGCGAAATAGGCCTGCTTACGATGGAGAAACGCGTAAACAACCGCTTTCCACAAGTACATGTGGCCGATTTACGTACAGAGCTTGCAGAGGGTAACCGCACAATCTTCAGCAAGGTTTTACAATTTGAGATGGAAAGAAACGTCAAACTCGGACACCAAACTATTTTATTTATGAACCGGCGCGGCCATTCCACCTTCGTCTCCTGCCGAGCCTGCGGTTATGTGTGCAAATGCGGTAGTTGCTCTGTAAACTTCACATACCATACCCAAACCAGCAGTATGCTCTGCCACTACTGCGGCGCGCGCGAACGCCCGCCAACTGATTGTCCGCAATGCTCTTCCCGCCACGTGCGTTACTTCGGCGTCGGAACGCAAAAAATCGAGGAAGAAGTTACGCACCTCTTCCCCGGAACCAGCGTTGCACGTATGGATATGGACACGACGAGCACAAAATCCGGACACGAAAAGATTATACGCCGCTTCGCCGAGGGCAAGGCGCAAATCCTAGTAGGCACGCAGATGATCGCCAAAGGGTTGGACTTCCCAAACGTTTCCCTCGTAGGCATCATAGACGCCGACGTAGCCCTTAATATGGGAGACTACCGTTCGGCCGAAACTGCGTTCCAGCTTATCACCCAGGTATCTGGCCGAGCCGGGCGCGCGTCATTGCCAGGTAAAGTTATTATCCAAACGTATATGCCGCACCATTACAGCATAGAATACTCGAAGGATAACAACTACGCGGGTTTTTATTCTCATGAAATTATATCGCGCCAAACAATGGGGTATCCACCCTTTGGCCATATCTTTATGGTTATGATGACATGCGAGGACGAAAAAAAGCTCATATCCGTACAGAAAGAGTTGGCGCATATTATGCGGATGTACAACCGTAAGGGTTTTTTCGATATCCTTGGCCCATCACCGGCAATCGTGTCAAAAGTTAATAATCTATACCGTTGGAAAATTTTAGTCAAAACCATGTCAACTGACGTACCTGAGGATTTGATAATAAAATTCGTTTTCTACTGCGTGGATAAGTTAAAGGCCGGGCAGATAAGACTTGATGGCATAAATATTAACCTAACCCTTGACCCTAAAAGCTTATTGTAATGTTAATGGAAAGTATATGTAAAATTTCCTTATTGCCTTTCGACAGGATTCATGATATACTCATAAAGCTTAGCAGGAATTAGATTTAGTTACGAATTAATAATTTGGTTAAGTTTGTTGTTTTAAACGAGGAGGCAGCCAATGAACGCAAAGCAAAACAGCATATTAATCGTAGACGATGATATAGTTAATATATCTGCAATTATGAACATTTTGGGGCAGGACTACACTGTTTACGCCGAGAAGGACAGCGAAAACTGCGTAGCTCTTGTAAAGAAACTGAAACCCGATCTTATTTTATTGGATATCATAATGCCAGGCATAAGCGGGTTTGACATTATGCGATTCTTAAAGTCTGATACGGATACGGCGGATATACCCGTTATCTTCCTTACTGGCAAAACGGAGCCGGACAACGAGGTGCTTGGCTTTGACCTTGGCGCGGTAGACTACATAAACAAGCCATTTAACTCCCCGGTCGTGCGTATGCGCATCGCGCACCAAATACAGATAATAAACCAAAGACGCCGTTTAGATTCTTTGCGCGAAGCGGAAGAGATCGAACGTCAAAGAAAAGAGCAGAAGCGCATAAACGAACGGATTAACCTCATTTTAGACAGCGCTCCCATAAGTATCGAGATTTATGATTTAGACGGCAGGATACTTGACTGCAATAATGCAACCCTTCGTATGCACGGCTTAGGCCACAAAACTACGTACATGGAGGCATACAATAAGATGCCTGGACAATTTTATCCAGAGTCCCAACCCTGCGGGTCTTCATCCGCCGCGTTACTGGCCGCTTATTTCACCGAAGCTAATGAATGCGGCAAGTCCGTTTTTGAATGGGTACACCGCACATATGACGGCGTTGACTTCCCCACCGAAGTATCTATGTCTAAGATTGAGCATGAGGATATCGTCTTTCTCGTCGCTCATGTGTACGACCTGCGCGAAATAAAAAGACTGGAACAGGAACGCCTGGAAACCTTGCAAGAAACGAGCGACGCCAGGAGCCGTTTTTTCGCACGTATGAGCCACGAAATACGCACCCCGGTCACGGCGGTTATGGGGATCTCCGAAGTGCATTTACGGCGGCGCAACATGCCGCACCACATTGAGGACGCGTTTGCGCGGATTTATGATTCATCTAAAATCCTTTTACACATCGTAAACGACATTTTGGATATGTCCAAAATAGAGTCCGGCAAAATGAGCTTATTGAACTCCGTATACGATATAGAAGGCCTGATCAGCGAAACGTCGCAATTACACATGGTTTATTTAGAGCGCAAGGACGTAACATTCCGCCTTTACGTTGATGAGAACCTCCCCGCTCGTCTTTACGGGGATGCGTTGCGCCTCCGCCAAATCCTTAATAACCTGCTTACAAACGCCTTTAAGTATACGTCCCGCGGCCACGTAATTATGTCCATCCATGCCGAGCGCACGGAAGAAGACAGCGACGAAGTAACCCTCGCCATATCTATCCGCGACACCGGCAAAGGCATGACGGCTGAACAGATCGAGATCATCAAAGAAGAATACGTACGCATACACGAAATCGACAACCACCTTATAAGCGGTACTGGGCTTGGCATGCCCATCGTTTACAGCCTTGTGCAGCTTATGGACGCATCGATGGATTTACAGTCCGAACTTGGCAAGGGTACAGATATTACCCTTCGCATACCACAAAAAACGGTCGGCAATGAAAAGGTAGGCGCGGAACTGGCACGACTCCTACAGGATTTTGAACGCGGCACATGGTTCGGCGCGAAGGATTTTGAAGCGGCCACGGAAATCATACCTAAATTAAGCGGCTCCATCCTCGTTGTGGATGATGCGGAGACAAACCGCTATGTCGCCGAAGCAATGCTTGAAGCTTTCGGACTTAATATCGAGCTGTGCGAAAGCGGAATATGCGCCGTTGAACGGATAAAAGCAGGCATGACCTACGATATTATCTTTATGGACCATATGATGCCCGAAATGGATGGGATAGAGGCCACACAAACGATACGCACCTTAGGCTACGGCAAGCCCATCATCGCTCTAACCGCCAATGCCTTCTACGGCCAAACCGAAATGTTTTTGGAGAACGGCTTCTCCGGCTTTATGACAAAACCGATAGATATGCAAATACTAAGGTCATTTTTAATAAAGTATATTCCGGAGATTAAATAATCCGTGTTTTCCGTGTGATCCGTGGCTAGATATTTTACGCCATTCTTCCCATCTCTTTCCTCAGCCGCCCAATAATCTTCTTTTCAAGCCTAGATATGTATGATTGGGATATACCTAGAAGGTCTGCAACCTCCTTTTGTGTCTTTTCCCGTCCGCTTCGGTTAAGGCCAAAACGCAGCTCCACTATATGCTGCTCACGCTTCGTAAGTTTCTCCATAGCCTTTGCAAGAAGCTGGCGATCAACCTCATCCTCAATCCTACGGTACACAACATCCTCTTCCGTACCTAAAACGTCGGATAAGAGAAGCTCATTGCCCTCCCAATCAACATTAAGCGGCTCATCAATGCTCACCTCCGCCTTTATACGGTTATTCCGGCGCAGGTACATCAATATCTCGTTCTCGATGCAACGGGACGCATATGTCGCAAGTTTTATTTTTTTGTCAGTTTTATAGGTATTTATCGCCTTAATAAGCCCTATCGCGCCGATTGATACCAAGTCCTCAACGTTTATACCCGTATTTTCAAACTTTCTCGCTATGTATACCACCAAACGCAAGTTACGTTCAATGAGCGTCTTCTTCGCATCCGCATCAAAATCCGTGCCAAGCATGGCTAGTACCTTCGCTTCTTCATCTGGTGGCAGCGGCGGCGGCAGCGTTTCGCTCCCCCCAATATAAAACGATGTGTTTTCCCGCTCCTTAGAAAAGAATCTCTTCAGTATATCGTTTAACTTTTCAATAATTATTTTCATATCTATGTATGCCCACCTTTAATTTTCGATAAAATCCGTACCTATCAACGCGTTATATTCAAAATCCGTTCCTATCTTTCCATCGTATATCGCGATAATTACGCCAACGCATACTTCATCAACAATTACTTCACATGGACGGAACGCCACAAGCACACCCAATTCCTTGCCGATGGATTTATACGGCACAATGTGAAACCGTTCCGCAACCCCCGCATCGGCAAAGGCTGTCGCGGCTTGCTCCATGTCAGCGTCCATTTTATATGTAAATAAATCAACAATCTTATCCGGTAGAATTTTTATAAGCCCACTAAGTTCCGCCACAACGACGGACTTGCCGCTTAGCGGCTCAATAAGCCTATGCCCCGTATCCACAAGAGCTGTAAGTTTAGCGCATTGACCAAACAGGCTGATCCTCAAGTTTTTATATATGGACTTTTGTAACGCCTTTGTCTTCACCCTCTTCACTATTTGTGTTGTTATGTAAGTCATAATAATCGACGCTCCCGCAATCAGCCAAATTGGAACAATACCATCCATCCCTAATGAAAAATATGCCGCTAAACTTCCTCCGCCGAGCACAATGGTCAAGCCAAAGGCCGTTAGGCTCACATTAATAAATCTCCGTAACGATATAGGCGCGAAAATTACCAGTAACCCTCCCAAAAATCCTGGTATATTAAGCAAAAATCCAAACACACCGTAGAAACCGAACAGAAACGACAATGTATACACAGCCGCCGAAAGCGCACCACCCGCCGCAACCCGCCATTTCCTGATCCGTCGTCCGCCGGAAGCGCCAATCAATCGCGCCGTGGCGAAAAAAACAAGGCAGTTCATAACGAAGTTAATCAAAAACAGCAAATCTATGTAAACCGTAACATACCCTATATAAATCATACAGCCATTATATAATACAAGACCTCCGAAAAATGTTGTTATTTATGCATATAAGGGAAAAACCTGCAATTCTCGTCTACAAAAAACGACAGTTGCATGGGTACTAATAATATGATAGAATTAAGAAAAGGAGATGAAGTATAATTATGAAGATATTGTTTAAATCAAAAAACCTGTACAAAGCCAATCTTCACTGCCACTCCACTTTATCCGACGGTAAACTTACGCCAACGGAGCTAAAGGAAGCGTACAAGGCACAAGGCTACAGCATTATCGCATTTACGGACCACAACAATTTTATGAACCACGAAAACCTAAACGATGAAAACTTTCTTACCATAGATGCCGTTGAGGTTGACAACTATGAAAGGGGCAAACCTTGGCCTCTAACCAAGGTTTATCACTTAAACCTGTACGCAACGCGACGCGGTTTATCCGCTCCGCCTCCCTTGCCGGAAAACTACGGCGACATACCTGCTATCAACAAGTATATAGAAAACGCTACGGACACCGGTTTTTTGGTGTGCTATAACCACCCGTACTGGTCTTTGCAAGATGGCGGCGATTTTACAAAACTACGCGGCTTATTTGCCATGGAAATTTACAACCATGGCTGCGAAACAGACGGTTACCACGGCTATAACCCGCAAGCATATGACGAAATGCTCAGAAACGGCAGCAAGCTCTTTTGCGTATCGACAGACGATAACCACAACCGCAGCCCAGAAGGAAGCCCCACCTGCGACTCCTACGGCGGTTTTACCTATATAAACTGCGAAACCCTAACTTATGAAAGCGTTATATCCGCGTTGAAATCCGGCGATTTTTACGCCAGCCAAGGCCCTCAGATACATGAGATTATTATTGACGACGCTAGAAACGTTACTGTAAAATGCTCCCCTGCCACGGATATCGTACTGTTTACCGCCGGCAGAAACGTCTACACCAAACGCGGCAAAGACCTTATAGAGGCGACGTTTAAACTGGCCGACGGCGACGTTGATCTCTACTTCCGCTGTATGGTGCGCGATAAAAACCACAAAGACGCGAATTCCAACGCGTATTGGCTATAAATTATGTTAATACGATTGGCAACCACGGCAGACCTCCCCGCTTGGTATGATGTTTCGGAAATCTTCCATCATCCCGCTGATATGGGAACTACGAAATGGCGGTTTACCCCAACTGCAGCCACACATCAGAATGTTATATCTGCGAATGCGAAGCATGTATACAGGTGAAAAATGGATAACGCACCACGTAGGGGCGGCAAATTGCCGCCCCTACAACAGCAAAGTAACCTTAAGCGCATAAGGCACGGCAAATTGAATTACTATCACTTCCCCTTCATACAATCCATATCAACCTCATACACCCCGTCGCTTCCGGCGATACGGGTGTATGAGTCAGCAGCAGTCTTCACGCGCCCCAACGTCTCTGCCAAAATAAGAAGATCTATCATCCTATCGATATTACTGTGGTTATCGTCATGTATAAAAGGCTTTAGCGACTGTAAAAGCGTCGCCTCCTTCGGCGGATCTTTACGCGATGTTTCCTGTATTTTGGTGAAGGTCTCGTTCATTCTGCTTAAGTATTTATTGCGTATCATACCCGCCACCGCTTCCTGCATATCCTGCCTCGTTTGATCCGGATCAGACAGTTTTTGTGACAGTTCCATAATCTCTGTATATTCCTTCATGCGCACAACTCTCCCATTCATTAAAAATCTTCATACTTTAACATATATTTGACCTTGTCTTGACTTAGGTTCGGCTTTTTTTGCAGCATACGCGCAACCAACCCCGAAATATAAGGCGTTGCCATAGATGTACCGCTCATTTTTATATAACCCGGCGCAACCCTATGCAGTTCCGCACGTCGCGAACGCCTAAGCCCAGCCTCGTCGGCCTTTACGGAAACTATATCCGTGCCAAGCGTTATTATATCAGGCTTAACTATACATTCCCTTGTTGGGCCTATGCCTGAGAAATTAATGCTTTTCTGCCCCCAAATGGTCACTGTGTGGTGATCGTCGCTTGCACCAACCGTAATAACTTTGCGGCTACACCCGGGTGACGTAACTGATCCTGGCAAAGGCCCATCGTTGCCTGCTGCGGCGCAAACGATCACGCCTCTATCCCACAACTTTTCGGCCGCTTTAACCAACGCCGTGCAGGGTATAACCGCACCCACCGACAAATTGCATACGCGTATGTTATATTTGTGCATATTATTTAAAACCCACTGCATGCCAGCCAAAACCTCCGCAGTGTCGCTTTTTCCAGTTTCATCCAACACCTTTACGGAGATTATATCGCTCCCCGGCGCAACGCCAACAAAACGCCCGCCCGACGCGGCGCCGCTTCCGCTTGCAATACCTGCAACATGCGTGCCATGCGCGTTATCGTCGTACGGCGTTTGCCGGTTGTTTATAAAATCCGCAAAAGCTACGATGCGGTTGCCAAAATCAGAGGCCGGGCTTATCCCTGTATCTAAAAACGCAATCGTAACGCCACTTCCGTCATAACCCTCAAGGCTTTCGGGTATCATGGATATCTCGCGCGGCGGCTTACGGTCGTTATCCGCCGCCTCCTGCGCCGTTATGACCGTTGCGTTATGCACCGTAATCGCACCACCAAGCTCTTCTATGGCAGATATATTATCAACACTTGCCTCTACAACATAACAGCCCAGGTCAGGCAAACAATACTTTACGTCACAGATTTCATGTAATTGCTTTATCTTTAAATCATCCATATCACATTCTATAATTAATTTTAAGTTATCCACTCTGCATACCTCCTGTAATTGTATAATATGATAATGGGTTGTGCATGTTACGGCTTTATGGCGAATAAAATTAGACAAGATTAATTTAAGGACAAGTGTATATGGCATCTTTGTTAAAACCAACTCATAAAACGCTGAAAAAAATTTCCCTGTTGGCTGTATTTCGCGCATTTGCGCTGTTCATTGTTGGCGGTGCCGCCTTTTTGGGCATTTCTCGCGCCTTTTTCTATTGGCAGAATATAAATTATTTTCCCGAGATAAATAAACTCTTTCATTATTTCCACGTATATGTTATTATATATCCGGAACTTAGCACTCATGGCAATTTTTCGTTCTTTATTGAACGTGTAGTCGTGTATTCTCAGCCTATCCTCGCTATATGGTTCCTCGCCTTCTTTCCGCCTGTAACGTTGCTTGCATTTGGGCTGTTATTTTTAGAGGCTATGGGTATAGCTTTTACAGCGGCTATGCTGTGGCAGGTCAATGCGGCACACGGTGCTAGCGGTTTTGCGGCTATATGGGCAACGTTTTGGCCATTGGTTACAAGGGTAACGCTGATTTTGCCAATGCTTGCATATGTCACAGTCGCATCCGCCAGACAGGCGGCGGAAAGGACGCGGCTGCATTATCTGTTAAAAAATAAAAGAACAAAAAAAGAACGAAGGTACAGTGTAAGTCTACCCGGCTCAAGAGTTGATTACGTACAAAAACTATTGCTATGTTTGTTGGCAGCCACCATTGCCGCCTTTGCCGAGGCATTTTTACTCAGATAAATAATTTTGGAGGTAAATTATGGAAGATAAGAAAATGTTTAAGGAAATTAGAGTTAAGAAAATTAACCCTATATACGCCGTGGGCGTTGCCGTTCTTTTGTACGGCTTGATTTTTAGAAATATGCACACGTTCGCCGGATTGCTAATAGCCGCGGCCGTGGCCGCAGTTGCTTATCTATTGGCAAAAAAAATATTACCGGAGCGTGTTATCATGCACCCATTAACGGAAACCGGAGCGTTAGATAAACGCTGTATGGAAATTATAGACGCGGGCATAGACTACCTTGAAAAACTTGAAGCCGTGCATGAAAAGATCTGCGCAAAATCTGCAACGGCTCTTATCCTTTCAACACAGGTTAAGGAAATTACGCGCACCGGCCGCCAAATGCTTGAATACACGACGAAGAACCCGCGCACAGCCTTGGAACTTCGCACTTTTATTGACTACTACTTCCCCACAACATTAAAACTCCTAGACACCTACCGCGAAATGCAGGAGCAAGCCATTAAAACTGACAATATGCAGGCCATGATAGACAAAATCCACAATGTTATGGACACGATCGTCGCGGCCTTTGGCAAACAGCTGGATTCTATGTTTGCCGAGAAAAAGCTGGATATCAAAACGGATATCGAAGTGCTTAACACCGTTATAGCCTCAGAAGGCTTAAACGAAAAATAATTCTGGATTTTTTATGGAAGGTAGGTTATAATATTGGTAAAACGTAGACTTAACCGCAACTCTGTAGCATTCATTATAACACTTGCGCTTATTATGCTTGGTTTTTTATTCAGCGGCACGAGGGGGCTATCTTCCTTACGTAGTGAAGCCGTCGGCAATTTTTTTGACGGCATGGCGGACGATGGAACAGGGCGCATTATAATACCAGTTAATATTTACGATGATTTGATTGAATATGCTGCGCACGCGGCCAACCTTGCCACGGCAGGCGCAACACTTGGTATCGGCGGGCAGGTTGATGGGCATATTTCCGCCTTGCGAAGCGCACATTCCGCTTTCCTATCCATATTAAACGACACAACGCGCCATAATTTCAACGCGAGCGAAATCTTCGTCGCCTACGCTCACCTTCACGCTTTAGCACAACGGTTGCATACCTATGCCGAGCAGCGTTCAGGCGAATGGGAATCACCGATATTCACGCATACTTGGAGTTCTTTGACGGGAGCGTCTATCCGCATAAACAATTTTTCAAATCTATATAATAGCTCGGCAACGGAGTTTAACAATACATTAAACCGCTTCCCCGCATTTATTCTTAGGGTTTTTGGTTTTGTTAGGCCGCTTGAACTGTTTCAGTAATTTTATCGGAGGAAAGTATTGATGAAAAAACAATTCAAATTTATCGCTACACTTTTTCTTACGCTGGCCATTGCCGCAGGCATCGCCACACCGGCACAGTCTGGTACGATTAATGTACCGCCCCATACAGAGTTTTTCTATGTAAACGATTTTTCCGCTCAAGGCGTTATCCCCGATTGGTTACGCAACGAACTTGTACGCATTGGCGATAATCTATACACGCTCACCGGTGCACAAGTTGTGCTCACAGTCGTTGACTTTCTTGGCGGGCATGATATTGAGCAGTTTTCCGTCCAAATGTATAATACCTATCAAATCGGCAGAGATGGGCGCGGCGCACTAATTCTTCTCGCCATTCACGAAGCACCCGGCAACCGTTTTATCGTTCAGCTCGGTCACGACACTCGTAACCGGGTTACAGATGCAATGGTTCACAACCTTATGAGCCGAGAGTTTGACACCTTCTTTGATAACGGCGACTACGACCATGCTATGAGCTACTTATTCCGCGGGTTAAACGATTTGCTTGGGTCTATTTACGCAAACGACATACAACAAAACCTTGCCGCTGGCGGCACATTAACTAGCGCAAACGAAGGCGGCGGCTGGGGTGCGTTTTGGGCAGTTATTATAACCATAGTCATTATAATCTTCCTCTTTGCCTTCCTCTCCGCAATTATGCGCCCTCGCGGCCCGCGTATGCACGGCGGCATGATGATGCCGCGCAGGCGTTTTGGCATGGGAGGCGGTTTTATGTGGGGATGGATGCTTGGGCGTTC
>Ga0123355_10011746_pt1 | contig 13527 bp, 10 predicted proteins | sample TergutEmb28metaG_3_FD_89872 | JGI IMG/M metagenome (GOLD analysis project Ga0123355, IMG submission 89872) | Embiratermes neotenicus P1 segment gut microbial communities from Petit-Saut dam, French Guiana - Emb289 P1 | ecosystem: Host-associated > Arthropoda: Insects > Digestive system > Gut ...
TATGACCGAAACATGTAGGAGTTATAGCAAATTTTAAACTAAGTCTTATGTTTTAAAGTATTCTATGTAAATAAATATTTTAATAACATAAAACAGTGCAAGTAGTTGGCCCATGTTTACAATAACTATTAACCTATTTCATAGGTGTTATTATTTCAGTACTTACTTGCAACGTTTAATTTCTCTCCTATTTCATCCCAATGCTTTGGCCGTTTTGTCTATTGCAACAACTCTCGAATCCCATGCGCACTGCAGCAGGTATCTGGCCAGACTGTCGGCTCGAAACAAACCCACTTTTTTGGGGCCAAAAAATCGGCCGTTGTTGGGAGATAATATTCCAGTCGGATCGGTTTCTGTGTAGCCGCTGACATAAACATTAATGTGGCTGGTATCTACTTCCTTGTCCGGAGTCTGTCCGGACTGTTGTGTTGTGTCGGTTCTGGCTCCACTGTAGCTGCGGCCTTATATACCAATGCTGTCTAGCATAAGCCTCTTTCGGGCACGTTTGCAAAGCGGTTGTGAAGGCTATTAGCCTTTTCATGTCTGTCCGCCCGTCCAGCCGTCCACCCGCATGGAAGAGTGCAATTCCCACTACAAGGATTTTCATGAAATTTCAATTCGTCATATATACTAAAATTTATCGAAACTTTCGATTTTGGTGAAAATCAAATAAAATAATTACACAAGCACCTTATATGACAACCTACGTACATTTACAATATCTCACCGTTATTGTCCTTTATAACCGAGACACTTTCAATCGCGAGTTACGAAATGAGTCCGAAGAAAGTGACGACCTAAATGTAAAATCATTCATAATCGTTTGCGACTTATGTTTACGGAACACCTATTATATAAATTATAAATTTGCTGCTAAGATAGCCGAAATCCTTACGGTGTGTATTGTGTGAAATAACGAAAGGCACAAGGAAGTGTTCGAGTTTTCCCTGTTTGTCCCGAAATTATTCATGCACTTAAAATCTACGGACAGTAATTGAACCACTGCGTCACAGGTGTTGCTTTCTGAGGACAGTTCATAACTGCTTTAAGGTTCTGGTTCGGTTTTATTGGATTAATTACGCTGGTCTCGAAGAAACCGAAGTCGCCGCACAAGTTATTAGTTTAGTCACCTATAACCAAATTTCACTTAGGTCCGTTTTATCAGTTTGGGACATGAAATTGTCAGATATACGACTTTCCCAATTGTGGGTTTGTCTGATGTAATTCACGCAAACAAGACTTATCTTCTGCTATCAGTTTCTGCAATGTTCTCACACATGAAAGTCTGAAGATTCCGTAACAGAAACTAGCGCGCATTATTTTGGCCACGAAGAAAGAGCGACGCTACTGCTCTGAAATCAATAAGGCAAGGCTGCCAGTCTGAAGTCATTTATGCTAAAAGCGTGTTTTTGTTGGATGATAATGTAGTTGCCTCAGAAGTCGTGATATAGTGCTCCGCAAATCACTCCTGGTTATGGAGAGAGTGCGTAAACTCTCCTGTCGTCGTTATACGATGACCATGGAGCTGTGTGGCCTCCAGCAATAGAAATGAAGAGGTCTTTGGTGGGAAGGCTCTTTGTAGGAATCAGTGGCGTGTAGTTAGTAACATCCTAGTCATCAATCAAGCCAAGTATAGTTTTATTGTCATCAATGAAGTGTAGTAAATTTCTGAATATATTCGTTGCGGTATTCAGTGGCGTGCTGTCAGTTACATCCTAAGACGCACTTAATATTTATTACAATCAGTGGCAGTAGACCATTGTTAAAGGGATTCCTTACGGGGTTCAGTAGCATGCAGTTAATTACAGCCTAGCTATATTTTTTTTTTCTTTTTGGCGCTGCGGCCCAACGCGGGTCATGGTCTCCCCATTTATGAGGTTTCTAGATCACAGACAACGACGCACCACAGTCGGTAGGACTCCTCTGGACGAGTGATCAGCTCGTCGCAGAGACCTGTACCTGACAACACACAACACTCACAACAGACAGACATCCATGCCCCCGGCGAGCGGCCGCAGTCCTTCGCCTTAGACCGCGCGGCTGCTGGGATCGGCTGCTATAAATAATATGCGGTTCAATTTATAGTGTGGGTAGTGACGTGTAGCCAATTTACAAACATGTACGTTACGTGGTTCAACAGCGTGTATGAACATAATTACAATTTTACAAGTAGCTGCTTTTTACTCCTCGTCTCCTCTTAGTGAAAAAAATTTGTGTTGAGCATTATATTTCGCACTGGGGGGGGGACCTTCTTATTGAGGAATAGTTGTGGGATAACGAATATCTTGTACAACTGAAAAAATTGCATTAACACTTCCTGGACTATTTAATTTATATAAATATTAATTGCAGTTTTATCTCATTTGCATTATTGAAATACATTGTTACACAGTTTGTTTTCTATTTCAAAGAGGGAATTATTCATTAAACATCTTGAGAAGGATTAAGTGACTAATAACGGGCTGAAAAGAGCGCAGAATAATATCATAACACAAAGATCACTACTAAATCTTTCGAAAACGTGGCAAAGTTCATGTGTTTGGGGAAGACACTAACAAAAGTGGAATGCACTAATAAATTAGGTACATCAGTTCCAGTAGAGACCTGCACAGACCCTGGGTGTTCCAGAAGGCTGAGGCCCCCAGATTTCAAGACAATCGGCACATGAAGGCGATAAGGTTGTCAGCCCTACGCACCAGCTGCCTTTAGCCCCAGGAAGTATTCCTGGTACTCATTTCTGTTAGAGGCTGAGTCGATCCCAGGGCCACAATGCGGAAGGATTACGTCAATGACATCATTGGGAACCAAACCCACGACCTTCCGGCTTGCAGCACAGTGCCTCAACCAACTGCGCTACCGCATGCCCCAAGAAATTAGGAGTAAATTAAATTCAGAAAATGCTTGCTACAATTCGGTACCGAATCTTTTGCCTTCACATTAACTACCTAAAAATCTAAACATGAAAATACACTAAATTTAAACATTTCTTTCCCTTTTGTATTGTACTGGACTTGGTCAAAGAAGAATGACACAGTTTGAGGGTATTTGAGAACAGGGTGCTGAGGGAGATACAAAGGCGTAAACGGGTATAACAGAAGAACAGAGAATATTTCATAACAAGGAGCTTTCATGATTTGTCCTCCTCGTCAAATATTATTTTTAAAATTATCAAACCAAGGAGAATGAGATGGGCGAGGAACGTTGAACACATGGAGAGAAAATAAATGGACACAGGATTATGGCCGGAAATCCTGAATGTAAGAGACGACAAGATAGATACAATCGCATATCTGAAGATGATATTAAAATGGATCAATGTGACTCAATAGTAGTGGCGGGCTTTTGTGAACACAGTAATGAAACTTCTTGCTCCACAAAATGCGGGTAATTCCGCGACTAACCGGGGAACTTGCATTAATAGGTTCGTGAAGGACTGTAGCTATGCTATCCGAATTTCAGACACAGTCTCAAACTTCATTCTCCTAGACACAGTTATCTTAGATATATTTACAGAAAAAGGCGTATTTTGTACACGAAAGACGCTAGCAAAATTCAGCATATAACAGCAAGTTTATGTAACGCTTATACGTTTTAACCGGTTTATGTGAATGGCTGTGTGGTTTACGGCAACGCAAAGCTTCATATCAGCCATTTGTGGTAAGTCAGGAACGCGCCAATATCCCAGCAGTTCAGCTCTGTGCAGTTTATGGCTGCTTTATACGTTCAAACCGTCACAGACAAGAGAATAACTATAACTTAATAACTTTCTGAATCTCTTAGTAGCAAGAAATGAGAAGCCATGAACTATATCGTTTATATGTTTATCGCCTTCGCGGGTTCTTTGAAGTGTCACATAACACACGTCATTCTTTAGGCAGTGTTTTGTTTCGCTTTGTTGAAGCCTCATTTGTTAACAGCAAAAACGGAACTAAGCATTAAGAGACCAAGCCTCCTGCACTTCACTTTGTAGCTGGTTTTAAGCCGCCAATTAGCATGTGTCTTAGCTTCCCTGTTTCAAGCGAACACGTGATAATGATGAAACTGTATTTAGAGAAAATACACCAGGTTTCTAGAAGAAGGCGCAGATATACACATCTGTTAATGTCTCACACAGAGTAAGGAAAAGCTCACAAACATATATATATATATATATGCAGGCTGAAGCACAGGCTTCAGCCTGCATACGGATGCCACACCACCATAGCCACACTGCAACGTAGCACCAACACACATCGAAACAGATACAACCCATGAAGTAACTCAATGAATTAGTCGCAAGCTCCTGAGGATGGATGTATTAACATCCGAAACATATTGAGCACTGAATAAAGTAATAATAAAACAAGTGGCATCAAGTTGGTCTCTCTTTACTCAATACATATATATATGTTTTTGGGTTTCTGCACCACGTAGTTTTTACGAACGGCGTTTCCGAGTTGCACGGTGACAACGGATTCAAATGGATGCTGAAGGGACGGGGAAGAAGAAAAGTCTTGGGCTATACAGGACGGTTTGAGGAAGTAAGGCCGATCGCAGCTATAGAAGGCGGGAAGATGGATAGTACTATGACGAACAAATGAGCGTTCAGATTTCTAAGGACACTCCTCAAGCGGTTCGATATGACTGACATAATTCTTCCTCCGTATGAATTCAGAATAAACTTGAACCAATTTAGCCACCCTGAAGATGGAGGCAGTACGTTCCTCCGTAACTACACGGTGCAGAAACAATCATTTCATCAACAAATGCTGTGAAACCCCGAAAATTTTAACATACAGATAGCTATTAAGTCCTTCCAGAATGTCACAATGTTCAAATGTTTTGTAACATTTCTAGCAAAATATAAACTGTATTCAGAAGGAAATTAAGAAAAGGCCAAATTCAGTGACGTTTGCTGCCAATCGGTCCAGGAACTTTTTCCGTCACATTAGCTTCCTATATTCCTAATTATATTAAAACATATAAAACTATAATCTTGTCTGCTGTTTTGTGTTGGTATAAAAATTTGCCTTTTCATATCAAGGAAAAAACAGAGGACGAGGGCGTTCAAAAGAAGGGTCTTATCTCGAAAATTTGCACATTGATGACTTATATGACTTTAGTTACACCCTGAACATTCTTATGGTAATAAAACCAATTACAATGAGATTGGAGGAACAAGTAGTACAAATGGACAGACGTGTCCAAACCTGAAGGTAATGGACAACGTTTTAAACCTCGGATTAGACAAAAGAATGATATGAAGAAGGAACTTAAAAAACATACGGTGTGTGGGTACGAAATTGACTGCTGTAATGTGGGATAGGATCCAAAGATCGAGCATTTCAAACACGGCAATCAACCTTCGGGTCAAACACAAGTAGAGACGTTTCCTGACATGGCAAGAGATCGCCAGGTTCTCAAGCACTCCTGTTCTTGAAGTACAATCTGTGACAAAACGTGTTGACGAATGTACGTAGGCAGTTCATAAAGAAGCCTAACTTTTTTATTTATTGCTTACTTAAAACTTAATCGAACTTGTCTCCTTCAAAGTACTCCCTTCCATTCTTGATACACCGCTCCCAAAGTTTTTCCCATTTCTGGAACGCGTCCTGGAACGTGTTTTGCGGGATGGTGCGAAAGTCTCAAATCGAATTTTCTTCTACCTCCTCTACCGTCTGAAATCGGTGATCTTTTAGTGAAGATTTCAACTTTGGAAACAAGGAAAAGTCCGCAGGGGCCTAATCTGGAGAGTATGGTGGCTGGGGACAAGAGTCTTCTCATGTTTCGTCACAAATTCACGGATAAGGAGTGACGCGTGAGCAGGTGTATTGTCATGGTGCAGCAACCAGGTATTGTTCGTCCGCGCCTCAGGCCTCTTCCTTCGCACTGCCTCCCTTAAACGCTTCAGCATGTTTAGGTAGAACTATGTATTGCCCGTCTCACCACGGGGAATGAACTCATAATGAACGATACCCTTCCATAAAAAAACTATCAACATTACCTTCACATTTGAGCGACTCTGACGTGCTTTTTTTCGGTCGTGGCGAAAATGTTTCCATCCACTGCGACGACTGTTCTTTTTTTTCAACATCGTAGCCGTACACCCAAGTTTCATCACCTGTTAAGACATTGTTTATAAAGTTTTCATCAGCATTCGAACGATCAAACAGCTCCTGACTGACTGTGACACGGTTCACTTTTTGTGAATCTGTCAGCAGACGCGGCACAAATTTTGCGGCAACACGACGTATCTTCAGTTTGTCGGTCAAAATAAGGTGGCACGAACTTTTACAAATTCCTACTTCTTCGGAAACTTCAAGGACAGTTAGGCGACGATTTTGACGAATCACAGCAAGCATTTTCTCAACGTAATCTTTGTCCATTGACATGGAAGGCCGTTCAGACTTGGGGCGCGTCTTCGATGGACGTTCTGCCCGATTTGAAACGCTGGTACCACTCGTGACATTGTGTACGGCTCAAACAGCCCTCTCCATAAGCCTGCCGCAAAATCTGAAACGTTTCCGTAAAGGTTTTTCCCAATTTGAAACAGAATTTGTCGCAAACGCCTTGCTCCTCAAGTTCCTTCATTTTTCAACTTGCAAAAAACCGCCGAGGATACTAAACACACACTCATTCAAGCGCGTTTAGCTCGATCACTAATTGACGTGGCGTTATGCTTCTAGTGTCAGAATAAAGCTTAAAGTCCCCGCTAGACAACACCACCATCGCGAGCGTGCTGCGCGCGCTCGCTGGCTCGCTATTTTACAAGTTCGGTTTCTTTATGGACTGCCTACGCATAATTACATAATATATCATCGTGATGGAGGCAGTAGACTCGTCTAAACTGTCTGTAGCACTCTACCAGACTATATGGCGCGAGTCTCCTAAAATGAATGTGATTTATTTGTCGAGCAAAATACTCAGAATGTTGAGTCGTAAAAATTGCCAGTTATTTTGTTCTTTCGGTAGCGAGGACAAAACAGGTGTTCAGGTAAGCATGAAGTTGTCACTTAAACCTCCCAGAGCGCTTACTTAAATGCAGTTTACATAATGGTGCTACCAGTGATTTAGAGCACATTCCACAGACAGAACGACTAGTGAATAATAAATTGAAAAGATGCGAACGAAGGTGGTCTAGGTCGAACCTGAGGTACTATTCCATCAATTGCACTGAGTGATGCCGTGACAAGCCTCAGTAGGACAGCGAATGCACTGCATACGAAGCATGGGTGTTACCCATTCGGCATCAGCTTTGGTGGAACGCTCGTGCATTCCCTTCACATTCATCTTCACGTAAGACAGTCGGGTTGTTACTGTACTCACCTGCCTCCAGACCGTGTCCTCGCGATGCAGATACAGCACACAGGCCATCTGCGCGATCGACAGCACGACGCCCGAACCCACCGCCTCCTGCAGGCGGATAGGCAGCAAAGAGTACGTGAGGTATATGAAGAACATGGCGGCCCCGACCCCTGTTGACGGAGCGCGTGGACGCGTGTAGACGGCGAGGGTCACTTCTAAGGCCAGGAACGTTGCCACCACGACGTAAGAGACCCCTAGCAAGTACACTTCATTGAGAGCAGGACGAGACAACACCACCACCAACCCTGCAGGAAAGACAGCGTTTTGAGAAGCCATAGAAATTCTCGTGAGAAATAGGGGTTTGAGGAGCTTTAAGAGAACTCTGGGGACAGAGCGGATTTTGGAGAGATGAGGCAGGCTTTGGGAGACGTAGCTAGCTCTGGGGAGAAATGGCTCTAATCAGCAGAAAATACATTCTGATAATTACAGTACCCACACGAATCGTCTTGCCTAAAACTTGTCCTCGCAGCAAATTCCAAAGGCCCCTTAAGAGCAGAGATTATTTCCTGAAGGAAGAACATACTTGTAGACCCTTTAAATGGACTTGGGAGACACAAGCAGGACAGTCGCACACGGGAGACACAAGACAGGAGTACAGTCGTACACGGGAGACACAAGACAGGAGGACAGTTGTACACGGGAGACCCAAGAGAGGAGGACAGTCGTACACGGGAGACACAAGACAGGAGGACAGTCGTACACGGGAGACCCAAGAGAGGAGGACAGTCGTACACGGGAGACACAAGACAGGAGGACAGTCGCACACGGGAGACACAAGACAGGAGGACAGTCGCACACGGAAGACACAAGATATGATGACAGTAGCACACGGGAGACACAAGACAGAAGGACAGTCGCACACGGAAGACACAAGATATGAGGACAGTAGCACACCGGAGACACAAGACAGGAGGACAGTCGCACACGGGGACACAAGACAGAGGACAGTCGCACACGGGAGACACAAGACAGGAGGACAGTCGCACACGGGAGACACAAGACAGGAGGACAGTCACACACTGGAGACACAAGACTGGAGGACAGTTGCAGACTTCCTTAGTGACAGCACACCGGAAAGAACCGAGTAATTGGAAAGAGGAATACAAAATGGGTAAAGTGCACTCCATCAAGGAATATAGGGATTGCAGCTATAGGTGTATTCATTTAATAACCTCGACTAGTCGGTCGGCTTCACGCCCCAGCCCAAGGCACCAACTGAATGGGAGGCCCCTGGCCGGTCTAGACGCTTGTGAGAAGAGGAAAATCACATGTCACTGCAGGAAACTGAAAGAGGATTCCTCAGTCAACCAGCCCGTAGCTTGATCACTATACCAGCTAAGCTAGAGGAAATGTGTCGATGACTACATGCATCGGGTGTTGTAACTTTAAGTAAACATGTTCGTCCCCTACAAACCGCATTAATGTACTACGGGATCCTCACAGTAAACAGCAATTGTGTACACACGATATTAAATGGCATACGTTTATTGTATATTCAGTCTTTTCTTGGAGGTACAAACCAGTATCTTAATACCGGGTGTTTCTTTTTCGTGAGACTGAGCAGATGGAATAGCGAAAAAATACCGTCAGGTTCCCTGTGTTCAATCTAGCCGTATAAATACTCGGAACCTTAAACAATCAGCTGACTCACCAGCATACACAGCGACGCAGCAGATGACAGTGATACCCACGGCAATGAGCCCTGGCTCAAAGCCCCCCAACGAACTAGAGAACAGTGCAACGACGAGCTGGAGGAGGCCGATCACGGAGAACAGGGCCAGCAGGAGGCCCAGCAGGTGTGTCACGTTGCTCTGGTTCATGCGCAGAAAATATCTCTGGTACAGCATCTCAACCTCCGGGTTCTTGAAGAGGTGCGACCTGCACAAGTGATGGAAGAGGTGGCGGATGTGCCACCAGGTGGCACCAGCTCCGCCACTGGGCCGTGCCTTCATCAGCAGGATGGACTCCACGTCCGTGGCATCATGCCGACCCGTTCCCTGAACGCCACCCTCACCCACGTCACCGCTAGCTTCCTCCTCTTCCTCCTCCTTAATGCTTGTACCACGGGACACGCCAACCTGAGGACAGCGCGATGATATATCGAATGATGAAGGTATTCATATCGTCAAAAAACTATTTGCCATTATCAATTTCAATATGACCCCACCACATATTCCTTCCTAGGTGGACTAAGTGGCACCTCACGTTTAGGATTTCCGGCCAAAACTTTGCGTGAAATTCTCATCCCTTTCGTGCGAGCTCAGACTTTGTTGTCATGGCCATGTTCAACTCACTGAAATATATAATAATGAATGTGTTGTTTTGGAAGAATGGGCGTCCGTAATTAAGGAGGCCAAAGCCCTCAGAAGGCCGTAGGGCCAAGGAGTAAGTAAGTAAGTAAGTGAGAAGGTGATAGTTTCTTAAAGATAGTGACCAAATATTAAATATCGTCCACAGCAGACATTAGGATCTGATCATACCAGGTGAGTGTCCTCCGGAAATTAGTAGGCGTACTGAAGAATATACGTCCATAGTGAATAAGTTAAATGTTAATATTTGAATGAAGATTTACCTTCTAGGAATCTGACGAGTCTTCTGAATAAGACGCTGAAAAGCAACAAGCCTGTATGGACGTATAGACTATAGGAAGTGCTTTTCACACAACACAAATGAACTCACATTTTGAAGTGTTGCCATTTTCAGTCGCCTCTATGTGAAATCTGTGGTGCAACACTTTACTGGCACTAGTGACCCTTTAAAGAGTAGTTATTTTACGTGACACCAGGTTTAACACTCAGTAATTCTACTTCCTACAGAGTGTATTCGTGACTTACATGTTTCTCAGAACAAACGGCAATTATTCCTCGTACGGCTTAACCTATCGGTTTTTATAAAATAGATTGGATGTGTTTACTGCGTGGGATGAACTAAATCTCTAAATGCAATTCAGGTTGATTTTGGTCTCTAAAGGCTTAAATATCATGCGAGGTTCATTCGTATTGACTAGTGCATAATTATTCTATCCGCTCCGGTCCCTCAACTGAAACCCGTCACGAACACATGATGGGAGCATTAGCAGGGAATAGATTCCATAAAATCGCTCTTCATGAGCGCGTTCATAAAGAAAATCCAGCATGTTAAACTGTCCCAACCGAAACGCAGTAATATTAACAAAATATTTTCACGTAAGTTCAACCATAAGACAGTCGCTATTGTATACTTTCGAATACCGTGATCGTGGGTTCGAAAACCGCGAGGGAAACATCTTATGCCGTGAATCCCTTGATAATGGAGGTCCTAATATGGTGTCATCCTTACACCAACGTTGTCATAGCCCTTTGATGTTACGCAATTGATACAAATGAAGAAACCTGAGCTACCTTTCACTCTGTCTTCATTTCCTCCAGCCAGCTACTGTAATTCCAATTTTACGTTTCTTAACAAGATTCGCTATAGGAAGGAATACGTAGTCCTCTGGGAATCACAAAACCAACTTCTCTTTCAATTCTTCGCTCACCACATACAATATTCATCAACCATTACTACCAGCTTTCGTTGTCAAACGCGTCATTGTTTTATGGCAGTAGTGAACAGTCATGTCACCTGAATAAAAACATGCACCATCACTTAAAGAGCAGCACATCTAAAAACCCTAAAAAAATTCAGTGTTAAAACTTCGACGATTCTGATGTCAAATATTGTAAGTCTCGGCTTGAATATCGTCAACAAAATCGTTGTGCAAGACTTCGTATACAGATTCTAGTCACACAGCACAAGTGACTCGGGATTTTTCCATTAGAACAGCCAGTCTGCGAGCGTTACATAAGTCTATTACAGATATGTTTATTGTAGGTACCAAAAGGAAGACGTAAATACTTTGTGTGGGCGATATGCAGATAATTTTTTACACGTGGCCATATGCATAGTAACTACTGGTGTTAAACAGAGTAACAACAAATACGAATACATGTCTTCGTTCAAGCAGGAAAATTTTCAACCGTCACGGGAGAGGGTAGCTGTGAGTGTTCCGTACCGACTGCTAGAAACAACATAGAATGCTCACTATTTCACAAACAGGAGTACGTTGAATTTCCCACTTCTGAATGTTGCTGTGTTGTACAACTTCAGAGGCATCTTTCTTTTAAGATATAGCCTGGCATTACTAAACAATTAACTGCCTAGAAATTCACCAATAAAGCTGAAACATTTCACAATTCTTCTTCAAACGAACATATCGCATGTACAGAAGATTCAAATCTTCTGGGACATCACGTCGTGTCTTCTTGTAAATAGTAACCTACACTTGGAAGTATCATATTGCGTTAATCTTGAGGGTCAAAGACAAAGTCACTATGACCCTCCGAAACGTAGATACCGTATATTCTCGAATCTCATCCGCACCCGAATCTAATCCGCACTAGTTTTTGCAGATTTATTAAACGAAAAAAAGCTAGTTCGCGGTTCTAATCCGCACCTTACCTTCAACCGACCCTTGCCTACAAGGCAGATTGATTGAATAGTACTGGATGTTACCAATGTTTTTACCGTTATCCGCTGCATAAGCAATGCTTTGGACGGATCCTAAGATGACATTCAATGGGAGGACGATGGTGAAGATAAAGATGATAGTGACTGGGTGACGGATAACGATTCAGCTATGAGTGATGACGGAGTGTCTGAGGAATAATAAATTATAAATATTATATAATATTATAAATAATGAATAAAATAATAAATTATTGTATTGTATTGTTCTTACGGCACGTACAGCGGCTCCACCATTTTTCCAAAATCCAGTTCACGACCGCGAATCTAATCCGCACAAGATTCTAATCCGCATCCGATTTTTTAGCCTTCTGAAACTGTAAAAAGGGTGCGGAATAATCCGAGAATATACGATAATTATTTACCACTCGACAGTCATGACATGCCAGAAAATTTCAATCTCGAGCAACATCGCTGTCGGTATCTCAAATCTCGCATCCTAGTTACAGGTTCTGCGGATGGATAGCATTTAATATCAAAATCTTTAGAAGGTCCATCCCCGTCGTGTTTTGGATGATGATAATAATCACAGTAAACCCAGTCAAACACAACAAGTGTTTCTTTTTTAAGTTGAGGCATCCCCGTTGTGTGTGCAACAATGAAGTAAAAGGGCAAAGTAAGTCAAAACACAACTAGTTTATTGGCCAGGTGTTAATGAAACGACATGTTTCGGCCTACTCGGAGGCAATCATCAGGTTTACAACATTCTAAAAGACTAAATATTTAGTGTCTTAGAACTTTGTAAAACATGATGATGGCCTCCGAGTAGGCCAAAACATGATGTTTTATTAACACCTAACCAATAAACTAGTTGTGTTTTGACTTACTTTGCCCTTTTACAACAAGTGTTTATTCCAGTGTTCATTCAACAACATGTTTCGGCCTGACTGGCCATCGTCAGGTGAACCAAGAATATAAGGCTGTGTATACAGATATACGGAAATTGAGATCTCACCTTCTTGCAATTTGTATTGTTATGTTGAGTATAACTTATGTATCATAGAGAAGTAACCTTCAGATTGAAGACTGAACAATTTACAGTTTTACGATTGAATGTGGACAATATAAAATTGTGAGAATTTGAAGGATTAAAATCAAGGAAGGAGTAAGTTCTTTTTCTGACGGCGTATAATGTTTTTGCGTCGTGGTCTGTCGTGACGAATTGATGTTTGTGTGTCGTGGTCTGTCGTGACGAATTGATGTTTGTGTGTCGTGGTCTGTCGTGACGAATTGATGTTTGTGCGTCGTGGTCTGTCGTGACGAATTGATGTTTGTGCGTCGTGGTCTGTCGTGACGAATTGATGTTTGTGTGTCGTGGTCTGTCGTGACGAATTGATGTTTGTGCGTCGTGGTCTGTCGTGACGAATTTATGTTTGTGTGTCGTGGTCTGTCGTGAAGAATTGATGTTTGTGTGTCGTGGTCTGTCGTGACGAATTGATGTTTGTGCGTCGTGGTCTGTCGTGACGAATTGATGTTTGTGTGTCGTGGTCTGTCGTGACGAATTGATGATTGTGTGTCTTGGTCTGTCGTGACGAATTGATGTTTGTGCGTCGTGGTCTGTCGTGACGAATTGATGTTTGTGCGTCGTGGTCTGTCGTGACGAATTGATGTTTGTGCGTCGTGATCTGTCGTGACGAA
>Ga0123355_10011748_pt1 | contig 13524 bp, 11 predicted proteins | sample TergutEmb28metaG_3_FD_89872 | JGI IMG/M metagenome (GOLD analysis project Ga0123355, IMG submission 89872) | Embiratermes neotenicus P1 segment gut microbial communities from Petit-Saut dam, French Guiana - Emb289 P1 | ecosystem: Host-associated > Arthropoda: Insects > Digestive system > Gut ...
CCGCCGGGGTTGTTGCGTACATCTATAATTAGGCCATCCATTTCCTGTGACACAAGGTCGCGCAGCGCATTGTCAAATTGTTGCAATGTGGGGCGTTCGAAGGCTTCTATTCTAATGTAGCCCGTGCGGCCTGTCGGAGTTTCTATAAGTTCGTGATACACCGTGGGTACAATTACCAGTGCGCGGGTGATTGTCACCTCGAACCGCTTGTTTTCATCTGGGCGGAAAATTTCTATAGTTACATCGGTTCCTTCGTCGCCGCGTATCATGGCCATTATTTCGTCTTGAGCGCGGCCAATTACGTCTACGCCGTCTACACCTATGATTCTATCGTCTGTTTGCAAGCCTGCCGCCCTTGCCGGGGCATCGCGAAATACTTGCACAACGGTAAGCATCCTGTCGGTAGGGTCCATTATTACGCGAATACCAACGCCTACAAATGTCCCCTCTGTACGGACTGTGAATGCTTGACGCGCGTCGGCATCAAAATACTGGCTGTACGGGTCGCCAATGCCCGCAACAAGGCCGCGATACATATTTTCTATCATTTCTGTCCTGTCGTACGGAAAAATAGAATGCCTAGTAACATACCCCATTATCTCGTTTACCTTTTCGTTGGGGCTAAGTGTCCCACCCCAGCGCGTTTGTCTTGCATACACATTAAAGCCTAAAACTACTACCAAAACCAATGATATGCCTGTGAATAAGCCAATGAAAAATCCTTTATTCTTCAATTCGCACCTCCTACATTTATCTATATGTGCGCCGATTGGCAAATATTAAAAATATTCTTTTACATTATTGTACGCAATGTCAGCAGCAATTTGGCACAGCAAGTCCATATTACGTGGGAACTCGCCGTCCTCTGCCCATTTACCAAGCTGGTTTGCCAAAATGCGGCGGAAATAATCGTGCCGTGGATACGAAATAAAACTGCGGGAATCTGTGAGCATTCCTATGAAATTGGCAAGCATACCATTGTTTGCAAGGGTTACAAGATGTTTCTCCATACCGGGTTTTGTGTCGTTGAACCACCATGCACTGCCCCATTGCATACGCCCTTTAATTCCGCGCCCTGCGAAGTTGCCAATTGTCGTAACCAGCATATCGTCTGCAATAGGATTTAACGCGTATAAGACGGTTCGCGGTAGGGCGTCGTTTTCTTCCATTGTGTCTAGCAGGCGGTTTAACGGCAACGAAAAGCTTGCGTCAGACATGGAATCGTAGCCAACGTCTGCGCCAAGTTGCTTAAACATGCGTGTATTATTGTTGCGTTGTGCCCCCATGTGAAGCTGCATTACCCAGCCACGTTTTGCATATTGGCCGCCCATGAAAACCATCACAGCTGTTTTGTATGCAGATATTTCGTCGCTGGTTAGAGCCTCTCCGTTTAGGGCTTTTTTTAGTGCGCTTTCAGCACATTTTTGCGACAAGTTGAATACGGGCGGGTCCAGTGCGTGGTCGGAAATGCGGCAGCCAACTTGGTGGAAGAATTCGATTCTGTTTTCCAGCGCGGATGTTAGCGAATCCCAGTCTTTTATGGCAATGCCGGCCATTTCGCCAAGTTTTGAGATGTATGATGCAAAAACTGGCTTATCCAAATCCAATACATTTGACGGACGAACGGCGGGCAATACTTTTGGTACGCCCGGTGTGTTATCTGTTTTTATTTTTATGTGATGTTCCAGAGTATCGGCCGGGTCGTCTGTAGTGGCAAGCCATTCTACTTTGCTGTTTTTAAGCAGGCTATGGACGTTAAAATCGTCTTTTTCTATTTGGCGGTTGCAAAGGTCGAAAAGTTCCTGCGCGCGGGCGGCACTAATTGGGCTGTCATAGCCGAAATATGTTTTCATTTCCATGTGAGCCCAGTGGAATACCGGGCTACCGATAGCTTTTTCAATTGTTGCGCAGAACGCGGCGAATTTCTCACTATCCGGTGCATCGCCTGTAATATGCGACTCGGGCACGCCATTATGGCGCATTAGCCGCCATTTGTAATGGTCGCCACCCAGCCAAAGTTCCGTGATATTGCGGAAGCGTTTGTTGGCAGCAATTGCCGCAGGGTCAAGATGGCAGTGGTAGTCGATGATAGGTAGGTCTTTGATGTGGGCATAGAGTTCGGTTGCCGTGTTGGTTTGTAGCAGGAAGTTCTTGTCCATGAAATTTTTCATATTTTTCTCCTTTTCATTTTCAAAATCAACTGGTACGAAAATCGTACCAGTTGATTTTGAAAAAAATGTACCTCTTGGAATTTATCCTTCTACGTGGTATCATACGACAAATACATACGAAAAGGAAGATGTTTGTTGTGAAAACTGAAAATCTCGAAAAGTCACACGAAAAATATGTAGCCCTAGCAAAAGAAATGGGCGCAGCCAATGTCGTAAAATTTAACATCGAGGACATAGTTTTTGACCCGCGAGTGGTTTTGAAATGCATCTTCGGCTGCATGGATTTTGGGCGCAACCACACATGCCCCTATCAAAAATCACCGCTGACAATGGACGAATACCGCAAAATTTTCGAACATTATTCTTGGGGCGTTATTATTGGGTGCAAAGACAAAGCAAGCAGCCAAAAAATTTCCTTCGAAGTAGAGCGGCAGGCATTTTTGGACGGGTATCATTTCTCGTTTTCATTGAGTGATTGCGGGCTGTGCAAGGAATGTTCGAAAGTACACGACAAATGCTGCAATGTGCCGTCAAAGGCGCGGCCGGCATTTCATGCAATTGGCATTGACGTTTTTAAAACCGTGCATAAATTTGGTTTACCGCTGTTTGTGGCACAAGAGAAAGACTCAGAAACTAATTGGTATTCGGCGGTTTTTGTGGAGTAAACGGTTTACGTACAATTCACGTATATTAATATAACACTCGCACCCGGGGGAGGCACCCATAGATGCGTGTTTACTAAAATTCTGAAAGCATGGACTTTCCGGGAGTTTTGGCAGGCGGCATAAAAACAGCAGAAATTTAATGCGAGTGCATAAAAAATACGGAGGTATGTACAATGGAAGCAAAAATAGCACTATTTGACGCGGACGGAACGCAAATTGGCGAAACATTTGCCCGCCGCGCAAGGCAATTGGTAAAACAGCAACGGGCGGTATGGGTGGACGATGACCACACTGCAATACGATTTAACCCCGACCCGGCTTACACAAAAGATGACCTATACGACGAAACTACTCACGACATAGCCCAGCCACCTGCGGCGAAAAAGGAACTTGACCCTTTATACGTTTTCGCAAAAAAGCGGCTAAAAGAACGGCGTAGAATAACTGTGCATTTGGCGTTGCTTATTCCTGAGATGATTCTAGTTGGACTTTTTAGCGGGTTTATTTACGATGTCGGGGCAGACATATTTGCGCTTTTGTTGATAGGCTTTTCTTATGGCGTGTTACTTACCGCCAATGCCTGCAATGTGTATTATTACTACGACAAGTACGTTAAGAACGTACCACATGGCACCGGTGCTTTCGCGTATTGGAAAAACCGACGCGAAGTGCAACTTGCGGCAGAGGTGGAGAAACTGCGCCGCATGGGGTATGGAGAATAAAATTTAGGGCGGCAACAAGCCGCCCCAATTACATATAGAAAAGGACTACACCCGTGAACAAATACGATTTAACCAACGGCCCTATCTTCAATAAGCTAATCAAACTCTCGCTGCCCATAATGGCAACATCCTTCATGCAAATGGCCAACACATTGGTTAACATGTTTTGGCTGGGAATGCTGGGCGACGAATATGTAGCCGCTGTTGGCTTGGGGGCGCAATTTCTATGGCTTGCAATGGCATTTATGATGATGTGCCGCATTGGCGCGGAAATTGGCGTTTCGCAAAACATGGGACAGGGTAAGCTGGACGAAGCAAAAAAATACGCACAAAACGGGTTTATTCTAGCAATCGTTTTGGGCGTTGTTTTTACAATTATAGTGGTTTTCGCACGTAGCTATCTCATCAGCTTTTTTGCAATGGATGACCCACGAGTGGTAGAAATCGCAGAGCAATACCTGCTTGTTGTGGCGTTCTCTGGGCCATTCACATTTGCGCAATTTGTAATTACCGGGGTTTACGGCGGGTATGGCAATACAAAAATACCGTTTTATATAAACTGTTTTGCGCTGGCACTCAACATTGTTTTGAATCCGATATTTATTTTTGGCTTAGGCATGGGTATTTACGGCGCGGGTTTAAGCATGGTTATTGGCAGTGCCGCCAATTTTGGGCTAAAAATTTGGGCAATGAAAAAATATAAAGGCCGCCCATTTCAAGAATACACGATTTTTGCTAAAATAGCATGGGATAAAATGAAACAAATCCTGCGCTGGGGAGTTCCCGTTGCTGTGGAATCTTTCCTGTTTACCACAATGTTTATGATAGTTTCGCGCTTAATATCGTCGGAATTTGGACGTGGTGCTGTGGCCGCCCATTCTGTGGCAATGAATATAGAGTCCCTCGGATTTATGGCGGCGGGCGGTTTTGCCAGCGCAATAACGGCTTTTATCGGCCAAAATTTTGGGGCAAAAAAATGGGCGCGTATTCGCAGTACGCACCGTGTAGCAATGGTTGTTATGGCAGTTTATGGGGTATTTGTTACAATTACATTGTTTTCCCTTGCAACACCGCTTGTATCAATGTTTTTAGATAACCCAGATTACATTATTATCGGACGCGACTATTTGCGCATAATCGGCTTGGCGCAAATCCTATTCTGCATAGAGGGCGTTGCAAGCGGCTCGTTCCGTGGGCGCGGGCTAACGTACAAACCGTCTATCGCCAGCATAAGCAGCAATGTGTTTCGCGTTATAATAACGTATATTTTGGCTGCCACGGTGCTGGGAATCAACGGCGCGTGGGTTGGCATTGCCGTTACCATGACCATGCGCAGTGTGTGGATTTTGACGTGGCATTTTGTTGACATGCGTAAAATGCCTAAGCTGGATGTGACGGAACCGTTGGAGGTTTCTGAATGATAAAATTTGTGCGTATTTGATTTAAATTAGCAAATGAAAAGTGGGGTTGAATGACGGGGTTGATACAGCAACACGATTCCAAGCGCTCAATTTAAAACTCTACAGGGCAGCCTGTGTTAATATAGATATTCTTAGACGACAGGAGTGATGTGTTATGAACACGATGTTCAGCAATGAAAATACACGCAAACGGAGAGTGACCATGCTTTAGCTCTCCGTAATAAAGGAGAGTATTATGATAAAAATTTATGATTTTAACAACAATCATATCGAAGAAGCACATAGAATCGCTGTAATGAACTACAGCGATGAATGCGCATCAGTACCCGCATTACCGCCTTTAACTAAGTTGCCCGGGCTGGAGGATTATGCAAAAAACAGTCTGGGTGTTGTGGCAATGGATAGAGATAAACTCCTTGGATTTTTTTGCTGGCACAAACCGTGGGATAACCTTTTTGGGTTAAGCAAGGGAACGTGTTCAGATGTTCATGCCCATGGAACTGCTAAGCACAATCGTGCTGAAATTTATGACAGGCTGTATCAAGCCGCCGCCGAAAGATGGGTAGCTGATGATGTGTTTAGCCATTGCGTGATATTATACGAACACGATACAGAGGCTAACTATATATTTGCCCAAAATGGATTTGGCAAACGATGCGTAGACGCCATTCGCGAAACAACCCCTATCATAGTACCAGTTTGTGAAGGTATAACATTTCGACAAGCGAGAAAAGATGATGCGGAATTTCTGACAATGGCAGGAAATGGTGTTGGTATCCATTTGAGTAAATCACCTGCATTTATGCCTTATTCCGGTCCCGACACCATTGAAGATACGATAAAAGGGCTTGAAAGTGGAGAGTATCCTTCTTTTATCGCACTCGAAAATGGTCGTCCTATCGCATATTTGTGCATTAGAAAAAGCGGTGAAAACTTCGCAAGCGATGATGCATCTGTAATGAATATATGTGGCGCATATGCATTACCGGATGTTCGCGGGAGGGGTATATCTGCCGGCTTGTTATCATGGCTAATGGATTGGCTGCGTGAGCGCGATTATTCCCGTTGTGGCGTAGATTATGAATGCTTAAACTACACCTCGCGAAAATTTTGGCCGAAATATTTCACGCCTTATACCAATGGCGTTGTTCGACGAATTGACGAACGGATAAATACTAATATCCATTGAGAATCAAAAAAGGCTCGGCGAATAGTTTCCGAGCCTTTTACGATTTTATCGATAGTGACGTACTATCCTACACTTCCCACGCCATAGGCATAAATATTTCATTAAACCGCTTCATAGCAAAGCGGTCGGTCATGCCTGCTATGTAGTCGGCGGCGGTAAGGTTTGGCGGCAGTAATTCTGGGCTAGACTCGTAATGGTTAAATATCAGCTGTAACATGGTACGTATTTTCAGTTGTTCTTTTTGGCGAACCAATTGATGCGCATATACATGCGTTCCCAAAAAAGCCTTTAGTTCCTGCATGATTTTTGCGACATCGGACGAAAGGCTTATTTTTGTTGTGCTGTTTTCCACCAAATTTTTCACCAAAAAATCAATTCGCACAGATGAAGTTGGGCCAAGCAAGTCACTTATATATGACGGCAAATCGCTTGGGCCAAGTATTTTTGCGCGAATAGCGTCATCTACATCGTGGTTCATGTATGCAATTTTATCGGAAATTTGCACGACAGAACCCTCGGGCGTGGCAGGCTGGCAGACGGTTCTGTGGTTTAAAATGCCGTCTACAACTTCGCGAGTTAGGTTAAGTCCCCTACCCTCGTTTTCCAAGACTTCTACCACCCGGGCAGATTGCTCGTTGTGGCGGAAGCCGCCGGGCAGCAGTAAATCCAGTGCATCTTCGCCTGTGTGTCCAAAAGGTGTATGCCCCAAATCGTGGCCTAGGGCAATTGCCTCGGTTAAATCTTCGTTGAGCCGCAAGGCACGGGCTATTGTGCGGGAAATTTGTGCAACTTCCAGCGTATGGGTCAAGCGCGTGCGGTAGTGGTCACCCTCGGGGGAAATGAAAACCTGCGTCTTGTGCATCAAGCGGCGAAACGCTTTTGAATGGGTTATCCTGTCGCGGTCTTTTTGGAATTCTGTACGAATATCGCATTTGGGGACGGGTATTTGCCGCCCTGCGGTTTGCGCACTTTTTGTGGCTATCGGGCTTAGAGTTTCCAGTTCGTATTGCTCCTGCCGCTCTCGTATCATATCTTCACTTCCTCAAACTTGTAGCCTGTACCCCATACGGTTTTAATTTCCCAAGAATCTTCTTTGCGCATTTTCTCGCGCAGGCGTTTTACATGAACATCCACGGTGCGGGTGTCCCCCGCAAAATCGTAGCCCCATACCGCCGATAGCAACTGGTCGCGGGTAAACGGCCGTCCCGGATGGCTGGCCAAATAATGCAAAAGTTCAAATTCTTTTGGCGGCAATTCCAACGGATAGCCGTGATACAGCGCGGTTAGCTTGTCCGGGTCAACAGACAAATTGGGGAAAACCACAACTCGCGGGCTTGTAGTGGTTTTGTTCTCGAAACGGCGAAGTACGGCCTTTACGCGGGCAACCAACTCTTTTGGCTCGAAGGGTTTTACCATGTAATCGTCCGCACCAAGTTCCAGCCCCAGCACTTTGTCAAAGGTTTCGCCCTTCGCAGTTAGCATAATTATTGGCACTGAACTTATGCGGCGTATTTCGCGGCATACTTGATAGCCGTCCATTTCCGGCAGCATAAGGTCAAGCAAAACCAGCGACGGTGCGTAAACTTGGAATGTTTCTACCGCTGCGCGCCCGCTGTAGGTTTCCTTTGTTTCAAATCCCTCTTTGCGAAGGTATAGGGAAATTAGTTCGGCTATGTGCCTGTCGTCGTCTACTACCATTATTTTTGTCATGGATATTCTCCTTTATTACGCCTGTAATCAGAATTTTTTTATTGTCGAGCCTTATCATTGTTTGGTGTCTCCTTCCAAAAACGGCGAGTACATCATTATCGCGTGGTTTTCTATTACATATTCGTCATCCACAAGGTTGCCAGTGGCGCGGTTGTACACTTTCCTGTGCAAAACATTGTGCCGCGTAAAGCCGCCCCAAAATTCGGACTGCATGACATGCTCTTTCTCGTAAACGCTGTATGAAAACTCCGGAGGCCGGTCGCTAAACCACGCGCCTTTTAGAAACTCGTCTGTTATTTCCAGCACAAGTTGAAATGTTTGCGATGTGTTATTTTGTATCATTAGGTCGCCATAGTTGTAAAAACATGTTGCGCCGCTACCAAACGGCAAAGTGCGGTTAGAATCCGGAAAAACATCATACCCGTGGCGGTGCCGTTCCGTTACCGTAAGTGGCGTATGAATAGTGAGCCAGTATATTAAATTGGTAAGCTGACAAAGCCCGCCGCCTGTGCCAGTTATAACCGTGCCGCTTTTCAAAAGCATACCTTCTGCATAGCCCTTGCGGCGCGTGGGTTTGCCAACCATTCGCCAGAACGAGAAAGTTTGCCCGGGGCGTATGGTGACATGGTTTATTTTTGCTACGGCTAGGTTTAAATTTATGACTTTGTTGGTTTGTAAGTACATGTCCACGTTTTTTAGCTTGCGATACAGCGGGGTTTTGTGGGAATAGCATTTGTGTGGTAGTGGCTGGCCGTGTTTAGCGGCAAATTTATATCCACCGCACAACCAGTTTATATGCCGCTTGCACGTAAAGTATTTTTTCCCTAAATAAAGGCGAATATTGCTTCGCGATTTTGGTTTTTCGTGATATTTCCTAAACATTTTGTTGCCCCCGATATTTAAATTACAAATTCAGTCGGTCGGTTTTCCCTACCGACTGAATTTGTAATTTTCAAAGTTGTGTCAATATTATGACATAATCTTAGGAAATTTGAAAGACAACGTGCGATTTTGTGCTATAATATTTTGAGATTGTGACTGAAGGAGATACAAAATGACACTAAATCTAGCATCATGGAATGTTAACGGCCTGCGGGCATGTATGACTAAAGGCTTCATGGATTTCATAAACGACAACGATTTTGACATTATTGGCTTGCAAGAAACAAAAATGCAGCCCGACCAAGCCGATTTCGAGTTCCCCGGCTATTATACATTTTGGAACTCGGCGGAAAAAAAGGGCTATTCCGGTACGCTTATTTTATCTAAAGAAAGTCCAATAAACGTCACATATGGCATGGGCATAGAGGAACACGACAAAGAAGGTCGCATTATTTGCGCCGAATATGACAAATTTTATTTCATTACCGTGTACACGCCAAACTCTAAGCGCGAGTTACTGCGACTAGACTACCGTATGCAATGGGAAGACGCTTTCCGCGCTTATTTGAACGACCTAGCCAAGCGTAAGTCCGTTGTAGTATGCGGCGACTTAAACGTTGCCCACAAGGAAATTGACCTCAAAAATCCAAAATCCAATGTAAAAAACGCTGGTTTCACCCCGGAAGAGCGGGCAAAAATGACAGAACTTTTGGCCGCAGGCTATGTAGATACTTTCCGTCATTTGTACCCGGATACGCTTGGCGCGTATTCTTGGTGGTCGTACATGGGGCAGGCTCGTACCAAAAATGTTGGCTGGCGTATTGATTATTTTTTGGTGTCTGAAAATTTGAAGGATGCTGTGCGTGAGGCCAGTATTCTGCCGGATGTAATGGGGTCTGACCATTGTCCGGTTGGGGTTGTGCTGGAGTTATAGCATGGAACATTTCGACATCTTAGACAAAACCGGCACCCCCACAGGCCGCACCGCCCCCAAAGGAACTCCCCTGCCCCCGAGCCAATACTACTCGGGCACACACGTATACATCTTTAACTCGAAAAATGAATTTCTCCTGCAACAGCGTGCCCTACACAAAAAATTTCTACCCGGCGGCTGGGACATACATTGCGAGCATACTATGGCAGGTGAAACGCCCATTCAATGCGCAACCCGCGGGCTTCAAGAAGAGCTTGGCCTTACCGTGCCGGAATCAGACTTCCGCTTTATGAAACGCTTTCTCTGGGAAGCTGATAACCATTTTGTTGACGTTTATTTCCTGCAAACGGACTTTGACATAACAAAACTAATTCTTCCGCCCAATGAAGTAATTGGCGCAAAGGCAATCCCATTATCAGAAATGCTTCAACTAGTCGAAAACATGCATTACCGCCCGGTTGAATACAGGCAGTTTATCCTTAGCGAGATAATAAAACAGGAGACATAAAAATGCGAAAACTTCTAAAATTCCTAACCCCGTTTTGGCCGGGTATAGTCCTAATAGTCCTGCTACTACTGGGTCAAGCAATGGCAGAACTCTTTCTCCCAACCCTAATGGCGCGTATCGTAAACGACGGCCTTATGACCCCCGCCCAACTGGGCGAAGACCCGCGAATGTACTTAATAATAGAAACTGGCATCTTTATGTTGCTAATCGCCCTGCTAGCAGGGGCGGCGTCAATTTGCGCAGGGTATTTGTCTCCCAAAATAGCGGCCGGAGCCGCAAAAGCCCTGCGGCGCGAACTTTTTACTAAAGTAGAAAGCTTCTCGCAAGCAGAATTTGACAAGTTCTCATCTGCATCGCTAATCACACGTTGCACCAACGACATAAGCCAAGTCCAGCAGCTCGCCAACATCACGGCGCGGATGCTACTGTACGCACCAATCATGGCCATTGGCGGCGTTACAATGGCACTCACACGCTCGGTAAGCATGAGCTGGGTTATAGCCCTTGCCATAATCGTGCTTCTGGGGCTGGTAATTACAATTGTGTCAATTGTCATGCCAAAATTCAAAATTATACAGGAAATGACGGACAGGCTAAACAAAGTTTCACGCGAAATTTTGCATGGCCTTTTAGTCATACGCGCATTTTGCACGCAAAATCATGAGAAAGATAAATTTGACAAGGCCAATACCGAACTGCGCGACATGGGGCTTTTTGTGGGTCGCGTAATGTCCGTTGTGGGGCCAGTTATCACATTTATGATAAGCGGCACACAAATTCTGGTAATTTGGGTTGGGGCGCATCACGTGGCAAATTCCACCATGCCCGTTGGCGACATGATGGCGTTTATGCAATACTCCATGCAGGTAATTTTTGCTTTCATGATGATTTCAATGGTGCTGGTAATGGTGCCACGCGCCCAAGTTTCCGCCGCACGTATAGTGGAAGTCCTTGAAACGGAAATTTCAATTACAGACCCGGCAAATCCAGTAAATTTCCCAGACAGTAATAAAGGCGTTGTTACGCTTACGAATGTCTCGTTCCGTTACCCAAGTGCCGAGGCCTATGCCGTCGAAGGAATAACCTTTACCGCATTACCGGGGCAAACCACTGCGATAATAGGGGCAACTGGTTCCGGAAAATCCACAATAGCGCAACTTATTTTGCGCTTGTATGACGTAACCGACGGCTCAATTTCCGTAAATGAGACAGACATACGAAAAGTTGCGCAAGCCGCACTGCGCGAAAAAATTGGCTATGTGCCACAGAAAGGGCAGCTGCTGTCCGGCACAATCGCAAACAATATCAGTTACGGCAAACCCAACGCCACGGAAGCCGAAATCGAAAAAGCCGCAACTATCGCCCAAGCCATTGACTTTATATCCGAGAAAGAAGAGAAATTTGCATCCGAAATTTCCCAAGGCGGCAGCAATGTGTCCGGCGGACAACGTCAGCGACTATCAATTGCCCGCGCACTTGCCAAAGACCCGGAAATTCTTATTTTCGACGACAGTTTTTCTGCTCTTGACTTCCAAACAGACACAAAACTACGCCGGGCATTAAAAGAACACACTGCCGACGCAACTGTAATAGTCGTAGCCCAGCGCGTAGGCACCATCATGAATGCCGAGCAAATTATTGTGCTGGAAGAAGGCAAAATCGTGGGACGCGGCACCCATGACGAACTGCTAAAATCCTGCCCCGCATACAACGAAATTGCTACGTCACAAGGAATGCTGGACCCACTTCGTCATTCCTGCCCCCCTCGTCATTCCGGGCTTGACCCGGAATCTCAATTGACATCGGAGGTGGAAAATGTCTGATAACAAACGTCAAGAAACTAAACGCCCCGCACAGCAAAGCGGCCCATGGGGCAGACGCGGTATGCCAACAGAAAAAGCCAAAGACTTCAAAGGCTCGCTAAAACGCCTAATCGGCTATCTTGGAACGGAAAAATATGTAATCATAGCAACCACTATATTAGCAATTGTAGCCACAGGCTTGGGTGTACTAGCTCCGCGCATTCTGGCCGAAGCCACAGACGAAATTATTTACGGCGTCCTAGAAAATGCCGGCATAATGAATTTCCAACGCATTGGTACCATTCTGCTGACTATCGTGGCAATACAAGTAATAAACATCGCGCTCAACTACTTCCAAGGTTTTATCATGGTTGGCGTAAGCGCACGCATTACGTACCGGCTTCGTACGGAAATCAGCGACAAAATTCATAAACTGCCCTTAAAATTTTTTGACAAAACCCCGCATGGCGACGTCCTTTCCCGCATAACCAACGACGTAGACACATTAAGCAACACCCTAAGCCAAGGTATGGGGCAGCTTGTAATGAGCTTTGTTCAAGTCGTGGGCATTATCATTATGATGCTTACAATCAACCCACTACTGACTTTGGTTGCAATGCTTTTGCTACCGTTATCCGGCGTGGCAGTCAGTTTTATCGTAAAAAAGTCGCAAAAATATTTCAAAATTCAGCAAGCCACATTGGGTAAACTCAACGGCCATATAGAAGAAATGTTCACCAGCCACGCAATTGTAAAATCATTTAATGGCGAAAAAGCCTCTGTCGAAGCATTTGATGTGCAAAATGAGGAACTTTATCGTAGCGGCTGGAAGGCAAACTTCCTGTCCGGTCTTATGATGCCAATAATCGGTTTTATAGGCAACATCACATATGTAGCAATCGTCATACTTGGCGGCGCGTTTGTTATAAGCGGCCGCATGACAATTGGCGGCATTCAAGCATTTATATCCTACACGCGCCAGTTTGGGCACCCTGTTGCACAACTTGGCGGTGTGGCAAGCGTATTGCAACAAACCGCCGCCGCCGCAGAGCGCGTTTTCAATTTCCTTTCCGAAGAAGAAGAACCAGCCGATACTGGGAACCCAGTCACAAACAGTGACGTCAAAGGCCGCGTAGTGTTCGACCGTGTAAATTTCGGCTACGAACCGGGCACCCCAGTTATCCGCGACTTTACTGCCACCATAGAACCCGGGCAAAAAATAGCCATTGTAGGACATACCGGCGCAGGCAAAACCACTATAATAAAACTTCTTATGCGCTTCTATGATTTAACCAACGGCGAGATTTCTGTTGATGGAGCTAACATAACTGCCTACACCCGTGACGGCCTTCGTGCGCATTTTGGCATGGTTTTGCAAGATACCTGGCTGTTTAACGGCACAATCGCCGACAATATCCGCTACGGCAAACTGGATGCAAACGACGACGACGTAAAAGCCGCCGCCCGTGCCGCACAGGCGCATCACTTTATCCGTGCCCTGCCCGACAGCTACCGAATGA
>Ga0123355_10011749_pt1 | contig 13524 bp, 17 predicted proteins | sample TergutEmb28metaG_3_FD_89872 | JGI IMG/M metagenome (GOLD analysis project Ga0123355, IMG submission 89872) | Embiratermes neotenicus P1 segment gut microbial communities from Petit-Saut dam, French Guiana - Emb289 P1 | ecosystem: Host-associated > Arthropoda: Insects > Digestive system > Gut ...
CATGCGCAGCGACAGCACCAGCACCAGCACGCTGGCCGGCAGGAACGCCAGCGCCGTGGAGATCGCCGACCAGTGGTTGAGGGACTGCAGGTACTGGGTTACCAGGAACTGGAAGGACACGTAGCTGCCGAACAGCGTGATCGCGCCGATCTGTGACCGGCGCAGCGAGGCCGAGCGGAAGATGCCGAACGGGACCAGCGGGTCGGAACTGCGGGTCTCGATCACCGCGAACAGCGCCGCGAGCACGGCGACGCCGGCGAACGAGCCGATCGTCCGCGCCGAGCCCCAGCCGGCCTGCTGTGCGCTGACCACCGTGTAAACAAGCAACAGCATCCCCGCGGTGACGACGGTCGCGCCGGGCAGGTCGAACCGGTGCCACGAGGAGCGGCTGGCCGGGGCGCCCGCGCCGCGCGGAATCAGCGTGATCGCGCCGATCAGCACAAGCGCCGCCGCCGGGGCGGACACCAGCAGGGTCAGCCGCCAGCTGACCTCGGTGAGCAAGCCGGACAGCACCAGGCCGAGCGAGAAGCCGCTGGCGCCGAACACTGTGTAGACGGCGAACGCCTTGTTGCGGACCGGGCCCTCGGGGAACGTCGTGGTCAGCAGCGACATGGTGGCCGGCGCGGTAAACGCCGCTGCCGCGCCCTTGACGATGCGGGCCGCGACCAGCAGGCCCGGGCTGGACACGATGCCGCCGAGCAGGGACACGACCGCGAAGACCGCGAGCGCGGTGATGAACACCCGGCGGCGGCCGAGCAGGTCCGCGGCGCGCCCGCCGAGCAGCAGCAGGCCGCCGTAGCCGAGCGTGTAGCCGCTGACGATCCACTGCAGCGACGCGGTGCTCATGTGCAGCTCCGTCCGGATGGAGGGCAGCGCCACGCCAACCATCGATATATCGAGGCCGTCGAGCAGCAGCGCGCCGCTGAGCACGAGCAGGATCCCCCACAGCGCAGGGGTGAAGGCTGAAGCCGGGGCAGGGGCTGGTGTGGCCAGCGTTGCGCGCTGGACTTGGGTGGTAGTCATGGACGGACTATATGCATGTACGTGCAATGAATGCAAACTCAATTAATGTGCTTGCAAGTACCTGGACGACGGGCTACACTGGCGCGCATGGCAGCGATCGCAGCCGCCCGGGCCGATTCCGGGCAAACGCACCGTGACGAAGTGGTGCAGGCAGCTTGGCACGCCCTCATCGCCGCCAAGGTCGCCTCCTGGAACACCCTCGAGCGTGAGCTGGGCGACGCGCACGGTCTCGGCGTCAACGACTTCGAGGTACTCGACCACTTGGTCCACGAGGACGATCAGGGTCGCCGTGCGCAGACCATCGCCGACGCGGTGCACCTGTCGCAGAGCGCGCTGTCCCGGCTTGCTGACCGGCTTGAGCGGCACGGCCTGATCCGGCGGTGCAGCTGCGACACCGACCGGCGGGGCATCTTCCTGGAGCTCACTGACACCGGCCGGGCGAAGCACGCCGCGGCGCTGCGCACCTACTGCGACGTGCTGTCCCGCACACTCCCGCCCGCGCTCATCGCCCGCTACGAGTAGGCGCGCCAGCCCGGCGGCGGCCGGCGGCCCGTCAGGGTGATCATCTTCTAGGCCGCTGCGACCTGGGCGTCTGACAGCAGGGCCTGGCAGACTCGTTGCCTGCTCTTTGCGTCTCCTAGACGTCGCGTTCACGTTGGTGACCTGCCGGATTGGCTGTGCCGCCACCACGCGGGCGTACAACGAATGCCGTCGTGCACTCCCCCCGGTCCCGAAAGGACACGCCGCTGTGCTTCCCACCGTCACCCGTACCGCGAAAATCGCCGCTGCCGTGGCAGCAGGCCTGGCCGGCCTGGCGCTTGCCGGCCCGGCCCTGGCCTCGGCCGCGTCGAGTGGCTCCGCAAGCGCCAGCAATGGATCCGGTGCTGCAGGCCAGCTCCAGGTGCAGCAGGTTCTGAACGGTCAGTCGCTGCAGCACACCTACACCCCGGCCGGCTCGACGACGACGGCCACCGAGCCCCTGACCAACCCCGACGACGTCACCACCATCGGCCGCGACCTGTTCGTCAACTTCCAGAACGGAGTGGGCCCGCAGGGCCAGGCAAGCTCGGACGGGAACACCGCCAGCACGATCGTCGAGTTCACCGCCGGCGGCACCGTGCTGCATCAGTGGGACCTGGTCGGAAAGTCCGACGGGCTGACCGCTGACCCGCAGCGGCACGAGCTCATCGCGACCGTCAACGAAGACGCCAATTCGAGCATCTACACGATCGCTCCGTTCGCGCCGGCCGGCGACCAGGTGCAGCACTACACCTACAACGAGGCGCTACCCCACCTCGGCGGGACCGACGCTATCTCGATCTACCACGGCCAGGTGCTGGTGAGCGCGTCGGCGCCAGGCACCACCGGTACGCCGGTGACGTCCCCGGCCGTCTACTCGGTGAGCTTCGACCCCTCGACGAGCATCGCGACCGTCACGCCGTACTTCAACGACACCGATCCTGCCGCTGCCGCGAACGTGGGACCGACCCTCGGGCAGGTAGCGCCGCTCGCGCTCACCGACCCCGACTCCAGTGAGGTTGTGCCGTTCCTGGCGCCGCGCTTTGGCGGCAGCTTCATGCTCGACAGCCAGGGCGACGACGAGGAGATCTTCGCCAGGCCGGCGGCCGGCGGTCTCAGCCTGTCCGTGCTCCACCTGAGCAGCTCGATCGACGACAGCGCGTGGGCGACCAGCTCCGACGGATTCCTGCTGGGCTCGGACGGCGGCAACGACACGGTGGACATGGTCACCGGCTTCTTCCGGCCGGGCACCATGTTCGTCGCGGACACGCCCTGCAACGACAACCTCGCTCCGGCCACCTGCCCGGCTCCTGGCTTCGCGGCCAACTCGCTCGGCCAGGAGAACATGTGGACCGGCGCGATCAGCCAGGTGACGACGACCGGCGCGGCCTTCGGGCCGAACAGCCTTATCTTCGTCCGCGGTTAGCAGCGGATCAGGCGGGGGGACGCCCTTGGGTCCCCCCGCCTGCCGCTCAGTACGCGATGGCGACGTGCTTTCTGACCGTCGTCTGATCGGTTATGAGCAGCAGCATGTAGCTCGCCAGGTCGGCACGGGACACCCGGAAACCCCGTGGCACATCGCGCTCGGCCGCGGTGCGGTACTTTCCGGTAGCAGGCCTGTCAGTGAGCTGAGGCGGCCGCACGACCGTCCAGTCCAGTCCGGTTCGGGCGACCTCCGCTTCCGCTTGCCGCATGTCGGCGCACACGTGCCGGAGGAAAGTGCGGCGCGCCAGCGGCTTCAGCAGGTACCGGAGGAAGAGGCCCTCGCCGCCGTCAGCCGCGATCGAGCCGCTGAGGGCGAGCAGTCTCCTCGTCCCGGCCTTGTCCATCGCGGCAGCGATGCTCCGCACGCTGTCGGCCATGACGGTGCTGGGGCCTGCGCTGCGCGGCCCGACCGCGGTCAGCACGGCGTCCGCGCCGGTGACGGCCGGCCGGATCGACGCCGGGTCCATGATGTTCGCGGTGACCACCTGCAGGCAGGGATGCGAAGGGATGGCCAGCCGGGCCGGGTCGCGCACCACGGCGGTGACCTCATGACCAGCCGCGAGGGCCTGTTCGGCTAGCTGCGTGCCGGTGCCGCCGGTGGCGCCGAAGATCGTGAGACGCATGCCGACTCCTTCCTGGAGTACAGTGAACCTGTAACTCATATCTTATGAGAATCATAGCATATGAATTCCGTACTATCTGGCGGGCGCATGAACAGCGATGGGGCGGTGACTGGCCGAAGCCCGGGCCAGGAGCGGCGACGCCTGACCCGGGTGATCAAGGATTCGCTGCGCGACGTGGGCGCGCAGCTGTCCCGGCTCAACCATGAAGTCGGCGGCCGCGCGAAGATCCGGGCGAGTGATCTGGAGTGCCTCGGCTACATCGACCGCGAGGGCCCGCTGAGCCCGACCTCGCTCGGCCGGCTCACCGGCCAGCATCCGGCGACGCTGACCGGCATCCTGGACCGGCTCGAACGCGACGGCTGGATCGTGCGCGAGCGCGATCCCGGCGACCGCCGCGGGGTGGTTGTCCGGGTAGAGCGCGGCCGTGGCGCTGAGATTCTCCGTCTTTACCTCGTCGACTCCGGCATGAACACCGCGCTCGACGAGATCCTCTCCTCCTACGCGGAGCCGGAACTCGGGGTCATTGCCGACTTCCTGCACCGGACGGCCGCGGCGGGGCAGGCTGCCGCGGCCCGGCTGGCCGGGCCGCGCTGACCGCGGCCGGCCGACGGCATGACAAGCAAACTGCCACGTTCCCCTATCCGGATGCCGCCGGCTCGGGCCAGCCGCGCGTGACGGTTCGCGCGAGGATGCCCAGCGTCGCCCGCAATGCGCCCTCGGACATCACGGGGAAAATGCCGGCCGCCCGCCAGTCAGGGTGGATGCCGGACCAGTCGTAGTAGCTCGTGACGAGGGTGCCGCCGCCCGCGGCCGGCTCGAGCCGGTAGCCGTAGACGTGACCGATCTGCGGGCGCAGGCGGCCGAGGACCTTCCAGGCGATCTCCTGGTCGGGCTCGAGCACGCAGATGCTGACGGTCACGTCGTAGCGGCCCAGCTCGGGGTAGTCGTTGAGCGACTCGCGGTCCATGTGCACGACGAAGCTGTCGCCGACCGTGGTGACTGGCTCGCCCTCGGCCGACTGGAGCATTCCCGAGCTGTCGATGGCGACGTGACCCTGCGGATCGCGCAGCACCGCGAAGATCGCGGCAGGATCGGCCCGGATAGTCCGCTGGACCTCAATGCGCTCTGTCGTCATAGCGGACATTCTGCCAGCACTCGATTGACTTTGTGAGGCAAAGTCACGTAGCTTTGCAGTGCAAAGTAACTCACAGCTGAGCGGGGCAGACATGAGCGAGGACGCGAGCCCGGAACCCGGCGGCAGCTCGCCCGCTGACGACAGCGACTCCGGCTTCGACCTGAGCCAGGCGGCCGCGATCATGCAGGAGGCACGCGAGCACGCGCTGCACGAGCTGCGCGCCCGGTACCCGGTGGTGATCGCCACCTGGGGACTGGTCCTGATGATCGGCTACGGCGTGATCTGGCTGTCGGTGCTGGGACAGCATCCCTATACCGGGCCGACGCCGCTGTCGCTGGTGGTGCTCACGCTGCTGCTGGCCGCCGGCGGCGTGACCACCGTGGTCATCGTCGGGCGGGCGCTCACGGGCGTCGGGGGCACGTCCGCGGCACAGCGGCGGGTGCACTCGCTGGCACTGGCCGGCGGGCTCGTCGGGATATTCGCGCTCGAGGGCGCTCTGGCGCACGCCGGTGCGAGCGACTCGCTGCTAAGCGTGTACGGCGCCGTAGCGCCCATGCTGGTGACCGGCGTCGTCTACGCCGCCAGCCCGGCGTTCTGGTCAGACTGGTCGACGCGCGCCCTGGGCGCCTGGCTGATCGTCGTGGCGGCATCGAGCGCGTATGCGGGCCCGGTCGGCGTGTGGGGGATCGCGGGCCTGCTGGCCGGCCTCGGGTTCCTCGCGGTCGCGGTAGTCCGCCGCGGCCGGGATCGGGCATGAGTGACGACGACCTCGACCCGGTGATCCACGCGCCTGCCCGGCTGCGGATCGCGGTGACGCTGTCGACGCTCGCCGAGGACGAGGACCTGTCGTTCACGCGGCTGCAGGAGATCATCGGGCTGACACCGGGCAACCTGATCACCCACCTGCGCAAGCTGGAGGACGCCGGCTACGTGACGATGGTGCGATCGGGAAGCGGAGTGACGGCCCGGACGGGAGTAGCGCTCACCACGGCCGGCCGCGCGGCGCTGGAGCGCTACAGCACTGCACTGCGCCGGCTGCTGGACGGCACCACCGAGTATCCAGGCCGTTAGGGCTTGGTCGCGACGAGCAGGAAGCGCCGCTGCCGGAACCGGGCGGGCCACATCTCCGCCGTCTCGTGCGCCGCCCGCAGCGCCGCCGCGCAGGCCTCGAAGCGGTAGCCGGGCACCGCCCAGGGCACCACGCGCAGGTAGTAGACCACCGCGCCGATGTCGCGGAACTCCTGCCGCTCTTCGCCGCGCACGGCCGCCTGCACGATCAGCCCGGCGTCGCGCACCTGCTGCATCGCGAGCGGCAGCCAGCTCTCGGGTTGCTCCGGGGCGTCCAGCCCGACGATTCGGTGCACGTCCTCATAGCTGCGGAAGTCGACCTGCTGGGTGAGGAAGGTACCGCCGGATACCAGCACCCGCGCGACCTCGGCCGCCCGGAACGCCTCGTGCCTGTTGGCAACCAGCCCGAACGCGCCGTCACGGAACGGCAGCCGCCCGCGGTCCGTCGTGTCCCCGGCCATGTTGTCCGGCGCGCCCTCGTCCTGAACCACCGCGACGCCGAGCGGGCGCAGGCGCCTGGCCGCGACCGGAACGTTCGGCGTCCATCCCTCGGTCGCGACCGTCCGCCGCGGGCGCGGCGACAGCGCCGCCAGCCACTCGCCGCCGCCCGTGCCCATGTCGAGCATCGTGCCGGCGGGGGCGGCGCGCCGCGCCACCTCGCGCCGGTACCTCCACGGCAGTCGTCCGCCCCGCGATCCCGGGCCGAGCCAGGAGAAGTCCCAGCCGGACACCGGGGCGGCGAGCGCCTCGCTGACCAGCTCGTCGAACGAGCGGACGCGGGCGAGTCGCGGCTAGCCGATGCGCAGCGGCAGCGTCCGCGGACCGCGGATCTGGCCCGCTGACCACGTCACCGTCCCGGTGTCGGCGAGGCTGAACTCCGGGATCCGCTCGAGCCAGACCTCCAGGGCGACGCGGAGTTCCATCCGCGCCAGGTGCGAGCCCACGCAGCGGTGAATGCCGAGGCCGAACGCCGCGTGCCGGTTGGTCTCCCGGTCGATGACGACCTGGTCGGCGCGGTCGAACTGCGCCGGGTCCCTGTTGGCGGCCGGGAAGGACAGCAGGATCCAGTCGTCGGCCTTCATGTCGACACCGCGCCACGACATGTCGTTTCTCACCAGGCGCGCCATGGTCACCGGCGCGAACGCGCGGAGGAACTCCTCCACCGCGGTCGGCAGCAGGGCAGGCTCGGCGACCAGGCGGTTCAGGTCGGCCGGCGTGCGGGCCAGGTGCCAGAGCGACGATCCGATCGCGCTCCACGTGGTGTCGATGCCGGCGATGAGCAGCAGGGCCATGGTGCCGGTGACGTGCTCCGCCTGGAGCTTCTGGCCGTAGAGCTCGGCGTTGATCAGGTAGGTGGTGAGGTCCTCGCGGGGGTTCGCCAGGTGGTCGTGCACCTGCTCGAGCAGGTAGTCGCCGAGCGCTTCGGACCTCGCGATGCGCTCCTCGGGCGGCAGATTGATGCCCTCGAGGGTGTTCTCCACGAACTGGCGGAACTGCGGCCCGTCCGCCGGCGGGAAGCCGAGCATGTCGGCGATGACCCGCATCGGGATGTGCTGCGCATAGTCGTGGGCGGCGTCGACGACGTCCCGCCCCTCGAAGGAGTCGATCAGCGAGTGGCAGAACGCCCGCGTTGACGGCTCCAGCCGGCTCACGTTCTTCTTGGTGAACGCCGGCAGCAGCAGCTTGCGCGCGTCGTGGTGGAACGGCGGATCAGAAGAGATGGGCGGGGCGACGCCGATCGGAGCGATCTCCTGCGGCGGCCGGAAGTTGCCCATGATGATCGCCCGGGACGAGAACTTCTCGGTGTCGTAGGCGATCGCGGCGACGTCGTCGTAGCGGACCGGCAGCCAGCCGCCGCCGAACCGGTCGGTGTGCGCGATCGGGCACCGCTGCCGCAGGTCGTCCTGGATGACGTAAGGGTCATCGGACCACTCCGGCTCGAAGTGCGAGAAATCGGTGGCCCAGTCCGCCACCGGACCCGTGATGATCTCGCTGCGGGTGCCGAACTCCTCGGGCCGCTCCTGGCGGTCCTGGGTAAAGCGGTCGTCGACGCTCATGTCAGCTCTCCTCCTGGAGCTCGATCGCGTGCTCGGGGCAGTTGGCGACGGCCCGGCGGGCGTCGTGCTCCTTGTCCGGCGGCACGATCCCGTCGCCGAGTACCTGGCCGTAGCCCTCGTCGTCGTCGCCGAACAGCTCCGGAGCGAGGTCGTAACACCGGCCGTGCCCCTGGCAGACCTTGGCATCGATGTGCAGTTTCATCGTCATGCTCCCCTCCGGGCCGGGCCCAGGCCGGCCACGATGCGGCCGAGCAGCTCGCTCCAGTCCGCGCTGTCCACGCTGTGCATGCCGGCCGTCACCAGCGCACTCCCCATTCCCAGTAGCAGGCACAGGTGCGCCAGTGCGTCCGGGGACAATCCCTGGTCGATCTCGCCCGCGGCCTGCGCGACGCGGATCAGGTCAGCGATCCAGTCGGCCCGCTCGCTCACGTAGTCGCGCAGGGATGCTGCGACGTCCTCGTCACGCCGGGCCGCGACCAGGCCCTCGACCACCAGATCACCGCACGAGTCACGTCGTTCCGGCAGCGACCGGCCGATGGCCAGCAGTAGTTCCGTGACCGACTGGTCGGGGTCGGCGGCGAACCGGTCGGCGAGCATCTGCCGTCCGTGCGTACGCAGCGCGGCGACGAGTAGCTCCGCCTTGGAGCCGAAGTGGGCATAGAGCGCGCCGTTGCTCACGCCCGCTGCCGCGGCGATATCCGCGACCCGGGTGCCGTCGTAGCCTCGCTGGCCGAAAACGTCGGCAGCCGCCAGCAGCAGCCGCTCGCGCGTCTGCTCGGCCGTAACGCCCGCGATCCGTCCCATGCACAGAATTAAAAGAACGTTCAACTGTTTCGTCAAGCCCGGCGCTGTCCGAGAACGCCACAGATTCGTAACGTTTGCGTGGGAACGCCCTGGGTTCCGGCGGGCGGAGCCGCGGCTGCCGACGGCGAACTGGCAAGGGTGGAACACGTGAAAGGAGCGCCCCGATGCTCGGTCGCAGCGGCACCGGGGCGCTCCGGTCTCAGGGCGCTGGTCACACCAGGGCCGGCTCATGCCGGGGCGCCGCCGGACATAATCAGCCCGGCCAGTCCGCCGCGCGGACTGGCCGGGCCACCGAACGCTACTTCCCGCCCAGCATGCTCAGGACGGGCTTACCGAACGGCAGCGGCTTGCCGCCGACCGACACGATGGCCGTGCCCAGGTAGCCGTAGTAACCGAGAGCCGCGAATATCAGCACGAACACGGCGCCCACGTGCTGGATGCCCGCGGACGACTCCAGCACGCCGATGGTGATGAAGGTGACCCCGACGACACCGGCTCCCAGGATCAGCGAGAACAGCAGCGGGATGCGCAGGCTGACCAGGAACAGCATGAAGATCACAATGTCCCAGGCGATCAGGAACTGCCCGATCGTGTGCAGGACCGCCGTCGGCGGAATGCCGTACCAGTTGTGCGTGAGCCCGATGACGAGCGCGGCGTAGCTGATCCAGAAAGCCGCGAACGCGCCGAGCACGGTTGCGACGAACGTCTCGCCGATCCTGACCGCCCAGGACGTGGTTATCAGCAGCCCGAGCCCGGTGGCGGCGAACACGATCGGCATGATCGTGTTGCCCTGCACCGCCAGCGGCACGTAGCCGAGCAGCGAGATGCCCAGCACGGTGCTGCCTAGCGCGAACACCAGCAGGCCGAGCGGGACCGGGTCGCCGCCCGACGGGGCGGCCGTGGCGAGCTGAGCCTCCTCCACCACCTGAGCGTTGTGAGTTGCCTCAACGTCTGTCACCGGAGCCTCCTTATTTTGTGGCGCAACCTAGTGGCGCCGAGTGGGGAAACGTTGCCGCCAACCCCTGACGGCCTTCCGGACAAAGACTCGCGTAGTGAACGGGCACAGCATTTCTCTCGGCCATGGCCAAGTCAAGAGCCCGACCGCAGGATGAAAAGCTCGCTCGTCGGGCCGGTAACCGGCATCTGTGAAACAGTTGTCCGCGATGCGGCATGCCGGGCCTGCTGGCGCGGCCGTTACGGGTGGTCTCGTGCCCAGCCGGGCACCGGCGGCTGTTACGGAATCGTGATGACGCGGCCCGGGCATCCTTTCGTCTGGCCGGTGGCTGACCGGTTGACGGCGGCCCGGGTCGCCGCGGGCGGCGGCACAGGCCGGGTGGCTGTCCCAGGCGGCGGACGGTTGTCCAGATCACGGCCACGCGAGTGCGATACGGCAGCGCTGAAGCTCGGGGGACGCTGGGTCCAAAGGTGCCTCGCCCTGAGTCCGCGGTAGTTAAGCTACGGTGTCCGCAGAGCGGACAGCCGCCGGTCGTGGAGCTAATCTCGACAGTGCCAGCACGATCGAGGCGTGCTGGCGGGCCTGGTACGAGGGGAGAAGCGATGGCGCGAGAGGAGTCCGGACCGGATTTCATCGAGGCGCTCGCCCGGGGCCTCGATGTGATCAGGGTCTTCCGCCCGCGCGAGCCGGTCATGACGCTGGCCGCCGTCGCCGGCCAGACCGGCTTGGCGCGGCCAACGGCCCGGAGGATTCTGCTGACCCTGGCCGATCTTGGTTACGTGCGTTCCGTCGACGGCGGGTTCGAACTCACGCCCCGCGTTCTCGACCTCGGCATGAGTTACGTGCTGTCGAGGAATCTGTGGGAGGTAGCCCGGCCGCACCTGGAGGCCCTCGTGGCGCGGACGCACGAGTCGTCATCGATCGCTCAACTCGACGGCTCCGACATCATCTACGCGGCGAGAGTCGCGGTGCCGAAGATTGTCACGCTGGCGGTGACGATCGGAACGAGGTTCCCGGCGATGCAGACCTCGCTCGGCAAGGTTCTGCTCGCGTCCCTGCCGGCGGACGAGGCCGAACGGGTGCTCGCCGAGCCGAGCCGGTCCGGGATCACGCCGCGCTGGCAGCCGGACGCCGGCCAGCGTGCCGCTGAGCTGCGCGACGTCCGCGCCCGTGGCTGGGCGCTGACGGACGAGCAACTGGCGCCTGGCATCCGCTCGGTGGCCGCGCCGCTGCGGGACGGCAACGGGCGCGTCATCGCCGCGATGAACGTCAACGTGCACGCCGCGGAGACCTCCGTCGAGAAGCTGACGACCGAGTACCTGCCGCTGCTGCTGCACGCGGCCGGAGCAGTGAGCGCCGACTGGGCCCGCTATCAGGCAGCCCCTCAGGTGATGGTTGTGGCGGGCGGCACCGTCCCTGCCCCGGCGGAGGTTTGACAGTCGCGCGATAGCGGCACGACACTGACCAGACCTCCGGACTAATGTCCGGCAGACGGACAGGGGAAGATAGCCGTTATGACGCAGGCCGATTCGCCGGCGAGCACGGGCCCGCTGACAGGGCTGCTGGTAGCCGATTTCTCCCGGGTGCTGGCCGGGCCGTACTGCACGATGCTCCTCGCTGACCTCGGCGCCGACGTCATCAAGGTGGAGAGCCCGGCTGGCGATGACACCCGCCGCTGGGTCCCGCCGGTCACCGACGCCGGCATCTCGACGTACTACCTGGCCATCAACAGGAACAAGCGGTCCGTAGCGCTCGACCTCGGCAGTCCCGATGATCTCGAAGCTGCCCGCGAGCTGATCCGCCGGGCCGATGTGCTGGTGGAGAACTTCAAGCCCGGCGGGCTGGCAAAGTTCGGGCTGGACTACCAGTCGGTCGCTGCATCCAACCCGGGCCTGGTGTACGCGTCGATCAGCGGGTTCGGCGCGGGCGGCGGCAAGGACCTGCCTGGTTACGATCTGATGGTCCAGGCGATGTCGGGGCTCATGAGCCTGACCGGTGACCCGGACGGACCGCCGTTCCGGGCCGGGATCTCGGTGTTCGACGTCATCACGGGCCTGCACACTGCGATCGGCATCCTGGCCGCGATCAACCACCGCACCAGGACCGGCCGCGGCCAGCACATCGAGGCGAGCCTGATGGCCTCCGCGCTGTCCGGCATGGTCAACCAGACCAGCGCCCAGGTGGCCGGGAACGTGACGCCATTCCGGATGGGAAACTCTCATCCCAGCCTGTTCCCGTACGAGCCGCTGCCGACCGGCGACGGCGACCTCATCGTGACCGCCGGGAACGACGCGCAGTTCCGCAAGCTGTGCCAGGTGCTGAACGCCGATTACCTCGCTGACGACCCGCGGTTCGCCAGCACCGGGGAGCGAACCGCGCACCGCGCTCAGCTGCGCGAGCTGCTGGTCGAGCGGCTGGCGACCCGGTCGGCCGCCGAGTGGTTCCGCGAGCTGACGAGCGTGGGCGTGCCGTGCGGGCCGATCAACAGCGTCGCCCAGGGCATCGCCTTCGCCGAGGAGGTCGGGCTGGATCCGGTCGTGCTCGCGGGGGAGGGCGCCGCCGCGGTCCCGACCATCCGGCATCCGCTGGAGTTCTCGGCGAGCCCGCCGCGGTACGAGCTGCCGCCGCCTGGCCTGGACGAGCACGGCGCCGAAATCCGGGAATGGCTGAACTCATGACACACGACGAACCACTGCCGGCGTTCCCGACATCGATCGGCATCTCCGACCCCGACACCATTACCGTGCTCGGTCACGACCTGGCGGCCGATCTCATGGGCAAGGTCAGCTTCACCGAGCTGGCCTTCTGGCTCGTCACCCAGGAGCGGCCGACACCCGGCCAGGTCCGCGTGCTGGAGGCCGTCCTGGTCGCGCTCGCCGACCACGGGTTCACCCCCACCGCGATCGCGGCGCGGCTGACGTACCTGAGCGCGCCCGACTCGGTTCAGGGCGCGCTCGCCGCCGGGCTGCTGGGCGGTGGGTCGCGTTTCCTCGGCGTCACCGAGGACACCGCGCTGTTCCTCGACCGCGCGCTCGCGGACAAGCCGGTGCCCGTGGATGACGCGGGGTACGACGTGCTCGCGCTGGACGCCGTGCGGCAGGCCCGCGCGGACCGGCGGTTCGTGCCGGGACTCGGCCATCACCTGCACAAGGTCCTCGATCCGCGCACGCCGAAGCTGCTCGCGATCGCCGAGGCGGAGGGCTTGCGCGGGCCGCACTTGCGCCTGTTCGAGGCGATCGGCCGCGTGCACCCGCAGGTGCTCGGCCGGACCCTGCCACTCAACGGGGCCGGCACCTGCGGTGCCGCGCTCGCCGACCTGGGCTTGCCGGCGGACCTGCTGCGCGGGTTCGCGCTGCTGGCCCGCACGGCGGGCCTGCTCGGTCACCTAGCCGAGGAACGGCGCCGGCCCATCGGCATGGACATTTTCGAAACCGTCGAGCACAACGCCCGGTACGTGCCGCCAGGCGAGGACGATCGCAGCGACTAGCGGGCACGGCCGTTCTGCACGTAGTCGGCAACTTGCTTGCCGAAAGACAGTGTCACGGTGCGGTCACCGTGCCAGACGGCGAGACCCTCGCGGTCTGCTGACGGGTAGACGTTCCAGCCGTGCAGGGAGACCCCTCGAGTCGCGAAGCGCTGGATCCGGCGCGCGCGCTCGGTCGGGGAGCGGTAGAGGCTGTCGTCGTCGTTGAGCTCCAGCGCGAGGGTGAACTCCAGATCGCTGGCATCCCGCGCGACGGCGAGATTGCGCTCGATGGAGATCAGGACGGGAGCGAGCTCGAGGTCGGCGACGCTGTGCGGGTACAGGTGTTCGGTCATCGAGACCTCTCATCTCGGCCACTAGGCAGACGCAGG
>Ga0123355_10011751_pt1 | contig 13524 bp, 11 predicted proteins | sample TergutEmb28metaG_3_FD_89872 | JGI IMG/M metagenome (GOLD analysis project Ga0123355, IMG submission 89872) | Embiratermes neotenicus P1 segment gut microbial communities from Petit-Saut dam, French Guiana - Emb289 P1 | ecosystem: Host-associated > Arthropoda: Insects > Digestive system > Gut ...
AACCATGCCAGCATTATTGATGGCAATCGATTGAGTTTTGCAAAGGTTACAAAATATGGACATAATGATATGGATGACCTGCAAAGCAAACTTGAAAGAGCACCGGAAGAAGCAGGGAAGCTAATCGTTACTGATGGTGTGTTCTCAATGGAAGGTGATATTGCTCGTTTGCCGGAAATCGTTGAGCTTGCCAAGAAATACAATGCTCGTGTTATGGTAGATGATGCTCATGGCTTAGGCATGATCGGCGACTGTGGTAGGGGAACAGCAAACTACTTTGGTCTTGATGATGAAGTAGATATTATTATGGGCACGTTTTCAAAGTCCCTTGCAAGCCTTGGTGGATATGTTGCCGCAGCTGAAAATGTTACGCACTATATTAAGCATCACTCTCGTCCGTTTATATTTAGTGCATCAATACCACCTGCATGTTGTGGTGCTGCCTTAGAGTCATTAAGAATTATGAAAAGAGAGCCGGAGCTACAGCAAAAACTAAAAGAAAACGGGGATTATCTTCGAACAAAATTCCGCGAAGCGGGCATAACAATTGGTGATTCGGAAACAGCGATAATTCCTGTTATGACTTATGAAACTATGCGTACTTTTAATATTCATCAGATGCTATTAATGAACGGGGTTTATTGTAACCCCGTAATTGCTCCTGCAGTAAATGAGGGAGAATGTTTACTGCGAACAAGTTGTACAGCAACACATACAAAGGAGCAACTTGATGAGGCTGTTGGCATCTTCAAAGCAGTTTTTGAACAAGTGTAGTTGCACGAGAAGTTATTATGAAATATATTTATGGTAAAAATGTGTTCCTGACCGGTGGGTCATCAGGGATTGGTATGGCTACAGCAGAACTTTTTGCTGATAGTGGGTATACTGTTTATTCAGCATCTCGTAATCCTAAAATGCAGAGATGTCAGTATGTTGGTGGCGGTGAGATTATTCCTATATCACTTGATGTTCGTTGTATGGATTCTGTTAAGGAAGTTGCTGAATCTGTTCTGACCCAAACTGATATAGGCATTGTTATACATTGCGCCGGAGTTGGTATTGCCGGTGCCGGTGAGGAGTACCATGCAACTGCTATTGAGGATCTTATGGATACCAACTTCAACGGTGTGCTTCGTGTTAACAATTGTTTTTTACCTCATTTACGGAAACGCGGAAGTGGGCTATGTATTATTGTGGGTTCTGTTGGCGGTGTGTTTCCAATACCCTTTCAATCCCATTATTGTGCATCAAAAGCTGCACTTGATTTGTATTCAGAAGCCCTCGGCATGGAACTGCATAAATATGGCGTCCATGTTAGCTTAGTCTTGCCCGGGGACACGAATACCGGTTTTACTACAGCGCGAAAGTATGAAGTTAATGAATCATCGCCATATTACAGTGATTGTGTTAGTGCAGTAGGGAAGATGGAGAAGGATGAGCTTAACGGGAAATCTCCCGGTAGTGTAGCACGAGTGATATTAAAGCTTGTCTGTCGAAAGAAGCCACCTGCCAGAGTGACAGTCGGCTTTGAGTATAAGCTGTTGATGTTTTTAAAGAGATTATTGCCGAATAGACTCGTATTGTTTCTATTACGGAAAGTATATATATAACTACAATTTCTATCAGGAATCAATGTGAGTTTGAATTGTATGGTTGGTTTGCATTTTGGAGCGAAACGGAGGGAACGTTCATAATTATGAACAATGATAAAATGATAAAAACAGTTGGGATTATTTGTGAGTATAATCCCTTTCATCTCGGTCATGCAGGTCACATTGAAAGAACAAGACTGGCTTTGGGCGGGGATGTTTTTGTTATTTGTGTTATGAGTGGAAACTTTGTCCAACGAGGTGATTTTGCGATTTTTAACAAGCATGCCAGAGCTGAAATGGCAATACATGGTGGCGCTGATCTGGTTATTGAGTTGCCGGTGACATATTTCTACAGTCTGCAGAGCGTTTTGCAGAAGCGGGCGTATACATATTAGAAATGCTGGGAGTATGTGACTATTTATCATTTGGTAGCGAGTCCGATGATATTAACTTGTTGTGTGACGCTGCCGCTATGATTACAACAGAGGATGCAAACAATACAATTAAAGAATGGCTTGATAAAGGTGTTTCTTATGCAGTAGCACAACAAAAAGCTGCAGATTTTCACCTGTCCGGCAACTCAAATGTTTTTAACACACCTAACAATGTACTGGGAATTGAATATATTAAGGCAATAAATAAATTTGGATCGCAACTGAACCCCATCACTGTTAAACGAACAGGTGGTGACCACGACAGCGATGACGGATATAGTGGGTCCGGCCTAAGAAAATCATTTATTCGAAATATTATACCTACAAAACTAATGACTGAAGCTGCTGCGGCAATCAGTAATGAAGAAATAGAGGTCGGACGTGGCCCAATTATGCGTAGTGCTGTTGAACTTGCAATACTATCACGGTTACGTGGGATAAATAGCTATCATGATGTGCCGGGTATCTCGGAAGGTCTGGAGTCACGTTTTATGAAATATGCGTCGACAGAGCCATCAGTCGATGAAGTTCTCAGAAAAATCAAAACAAAACGATATACAATGGCAAGGCTTCGACGTATTCTTATGTGTGCTACCTTAGGTATAAAAACGCAACATGTTAAAACCCATCCATCGTACATACGAGTACTTGCAATGAACAGTAATGGTAAGGCATTACTTGGAAAAGCCAGAAAAAAAACAAAACTGCCGATTTTAACAAAACCGGCAGCAGTTTATAATTTATCTAACTCTGCAGTGCAAACCTTTGAACTAGAGGCCGCTTCAACTGACTTTTATTCCCTTGCATATCCAAACAAGGAAGAGAGGACAGGAGGTAAGGAGTGGCGTCAATCGCCAATCATTATTTAGTCGCGGTAGCCCTGATGACGTTCTCTTATGATGTCATTTTTTGCGTTTTTAATTCTACGTTTACGACTTGCACGTACAAGATGATATCGCAAAACAAGTAATAGATATAGGAGTATTATACCTCCAAGAATAAGCAGAATATTTCGCACAGTATTCGTAGCAAGCATTTCGACGATTTGGCGCCTCATATACTCAATTCCACTAAGACCGACATTTGTGTTCGCTACAAGTGGAATTCTTGCATACTCGTGTCCATCTCGTGAAATTACAACTTCACCCAATATGTCACCGGCACTTACCGGTGCCATGAGTGGATTGTCATACTCGTCATAAAAGATTGTAACATCGCGAGTAAACGCCTCAATAGGTACTGCTTCATCTAATAACAGTGTTAATGTAGATTCGGGTCGAGCATTTACAAAATCGGCACCAGAACCATACATTATAGGTACTCTATCTAATAAATCAGTTGTTCTAAGAATATCTCTCCACGCAAAATTATCAAACCCCCATGTGAAAAGTCTAAAGGTTTCTGAAAAACTACGTATATCTGTTGACCCATCTTCAAAAACATGATCATATGAACCAAGTACAACAGAAATTAACGATAAGTCGCCTTCTTCGGCATATGCAATTAGGGAGCGTCCGCCTTCGTATGTATTGCTGTCCTTACCTGCTATGCTGTGTCTGTAGTAGTATCTGCTCCCTTGATTAATCAATGAATTTGTAGTTGTTAATGTTCTTATTTCAAACTCATCGCTAGGTTCCGTTACATGTCTAAATGTGCTTGACACCTCAGCAAATAATGAACTTCTCATAGCTTCATCAAAAATAAGAAACTGATCGTATGCAGTTGTGTGCTGTATAGGATTGAAATCTCCATGAGGATTTACAAAACGAGTATTGACTGCGCCAATTTCTGTAGCTCTTTCATTCATCATTCTAGCAAAACCATCAATTGAACCACCAAGACGCAATGCAATCATATTACTTGCTTCATTTGCATTTCCGACAAATGAACTATACACCAGATCAATAAAAGTCATAACTTCGCCGGGCTCAATACCTTGTGTTGAGCAATATTCGGTAATTTCATACCACGCGGTTTCTGTCATGGTAATCAGTTCGTGATCAGCAATAACATCATTTTCAACTGCTTGTGCTGCTAAAAGTAAAGTCATCACCTTGTTAAGTGAACCCGGTGGTTGTTGAGTATGTATATTATGTGCGAATAATATCTCACCTGTTTCTCTTTCAGCTAATAGCGCAGCTTGAGCAGCAACATTAGTAAATGGGGTGGAGGATGAGGAAGCAAAAACAGGAATACCTACAAATATATTTAATACGAATACAAGCAGTAAAATAAACGCGATCTTTTTCAACATTTCAAATCTCCGATGTATATAATAAATGATATAAATATAGCAAATAAAAACATTATAGCAGTATATTTATTTTATGTAAAGTAAAATCATTTTTGTGTAAACACTCGTTTTTTATAGCATTTCCTTACTATATGTGATATAATCGGTAGGGAAAAATACTATATGTAGAAAAATTACAACTTTACATTCCCCAAATTCAAACTTTATCAAAGTTTAGTAATTCTGGAGGAAGTGCACAATGAGATTAAGACGTATAGAATTGGTAATTATTGGTATAACATTAGCATTTGCAGTTTTTATGGGAGGCTTTTTTACCGGGCGAAGTTGGAGTGCTGTAAACATTTTATCTGTTTCTGCACAAAATGATGACGCAAGCAGCACCGAAATAAGTATACAAACCCACGAAAAACCCACAGATACTGATAATGAAATTGATAACAGCGAAAACACGATTAGGTCCGAAACCAAAGAAGTACCACAGGAATCAACATCAGAAGTATTGCAACAGCCTTCAGACCCCACTACTGAAACGCAACAAGCAATTGGTTTGCCTAGCAGTGGTGATGGGAAAATAAACATTAACCTTGCAACACAATCTGAATTAACTGACCTTCCGGGGATAGGTAGTGTCTTGGCTTCGCGTATTATTGATTATAGAAGGCAACATGGCGATTTTTCGCGAATAGAAGACTTAAGAAATGTGTCGGGAATTGGCGAAAAACGCTATGAAACGATTCAAGATAAAATCACAGTAGGGTAGAAGTAAACAGGAATGTGCAGAACGGAGTATCTATGAATATTTTAGTCGTTGATGATGAAAAATTACTGGTAAAGGGCATAAAATTTAATCTTGAAAACGAGGGGTATCAAATTGATGTCGCCTACGATGGTTTAGATGCGGTTGAGCTTGCTCGAAGTGGCAAATATAATCTAATAATTCTTGATGTTATGATGCCTGAGCTCGACGGTTTAGAAGCATGTATGCGGATTCGTGAGTTTTCTACCATTCCAATTATAATGCTGACTGCACGCAGTGAAGATATGGATAAAATTATGGGATTTGAGTATGGTGCTGATGACTATATTACAAAGCCATTTAATATATTAGAGTTAAAGGCGAGAGTCCGTGCTTTATTGAGAAGAAGTGCTCTTGTAAATAGTGAAACAGACACTGTTATGAATGTTGGTCATATAATGATTGACACTGAGAAACGTATTGCGACTAAAAATGATGAACAAGTTGAACTTACAGTAAAAGAATTCGATGTGTTTGAATTGCTTGCAAAAAACACGGGGCGTGTTTACAGTCGAGAGGCTTTACTTAATGTTGTTTGGGGATATGAATTTCAAGGAGATATTAGAACAGTAGATGTTCATATTAGACGCCTTAGAGAAAAACTTGAAGAAAATCCGGCGGAACCGGAGCACATAATGACAAAGTGGGGAGTTGGATACTATATCAGGGGCTGATTTCGCATTATCACATAATAAAGCCGACATTCCGGCTCGTAATGTTAGAAAATTAAAATTTTTCAGCAGCATTCGCACGAAATTTGCATTAACATTTCTTGCGATTGTTGCTGTTGTGCTAGTTCTTATAAATACGTTTTTTTTGTTAGTAACAAGAGATATGATAATTTCATTTAAAGAACAACTTGTCCCGGTTCAAGCTGCAAACATTGGAAATCACATGGAAGAAACATTTGTTTCGCTCTCTGAAGAGGATACAGAAACTGTGGCACAGATTGTTTCTGCACTGGACATTGCCGGAGGCATGCAAATTGCCATTACTGATGCTGATGGTACAGTGTTGTATGATCCGGAAGGCAGATCATTACAGGAAGATTTTCCGACACACCATATAGAAACAGCTCTGAACATGTATGATGTTTTTATTCCACGATTTCACGATGGAGCCTTTTTAACAAGTGCTCTGGTTCCAATTGTAAGTCGCGGTGAAGTGATTGGAGTTGTATATGTCTTTGATATGGATACTGATCAAGGTGAAATGCTTATAGAAATGCAAGACATGATTAGAACCATTTCGATTATTGTTGTAATATTTTCTATGGTAACTGTAACTCTAATTTTATGGTCTGTAATGCGTCGTGTTGACAAAATCATGAGTGCAATTGAATCTGTTCGTGAGGGCGAGTACAGCTATCTGATAGCTATGAAGGGTAGTGATGAGTTAGCTCAGTTGGGAGATGAGTTCGACAGTTTAACAGGTAAGTTGCGAGAAACCGATGAAATCAGACGCAGGTTTGTTTCTGATGCTTCCCATGAGTTGAAAACGCCACTGGCATCCATTCGACTACTCGCTGACAGTATATTACAAAATAAAGATATCAAACGTGAAACGGTTATGGAGTTTATTGGCGATATTGGAATGGAAGCTGATAGGCTTGAGAGAACCACCGAAAAGCTAATGTCACTAACAAGACTGGATGGTCAACATTCTAATGAGCTTGTCCGTGCTGATATGAAGTATGCAGTTGAAGCTACTTTAAGAATGTTAAGACCTCTTGCGTCGAACAGAGGGCTTATATTAAGGTCAGCACTTGCAGAGGGTTGTTATATTCGTGCAACTGACGACTTGGTTCATCATGTTATTTTTAATCTTATTGAAAATGCAATAAAATATAATCAGCCTGATGGAAGTGTATACGTCAGGCTGGAGGCGATTGATAAAATTGTTGTACTAACGGTAAAAGATAGGGGGGTAGGTGTTCCTGAAGAGGACATACCTTACATATTTGATAGATTTTATCGTGTTGATAAGGCTCGTTCCCGTGAAGCAGGGGGAAGTGGCTTAGGCCTATCAATAGTCAAGGATACTGTAACTGAACTTGGCGGGAAGGTAAAAGCGGAGCGTCGCAAAGGTGGTGGGATGAGCTTTCATGTTATCTTTGACCAGTACGAGGAGTGAATTGAGAGATGAGAATTGAGAATTGAGAATTGTTTATAATTTCAGCACACAAGCTAATGAATATTCTGATGCGCACCAGTTTGATGCACGGTGCACCAAGCTCAAAGTAGCCATTATTTTACAAAACCGTAATTCTCAATTCTCCATTTTCAATTCTCAATTTAAAACAGCAGTTTTTCGCCCACTACATGCACTTTAATTAAGTTTGTCGTTCCTGAATGACCCACCGGAACACCTGCTGTAATGACAACCAGTTCACCTTCTTTTACGTAGCCGGCTTTCAAGGCAGTGTCTAGAGCGTGGGTGAAAACAGCCGTTGAGTCGGTTGCTTCTTGTGATAGAAGTGGTACAATTCCCCAATTTAGTTTCAATTGTCTTTGTACAACGGGATCGGGGGTGCAGGCGATTATTGGGCATATGGGACGAAACTTTGAAACATTTTGAGCAGTATTACCTGACATTGATACAGTGAGTATTGCGGCGACACGCATATCATGTGATATTGTCACTGTAGCATGGGAAATAGCGTTAGTAATCGACGTTTCGGACATATTATACTCGCCTTGACGAAAGCGCTTACGATAATCAATTGCGTTTTCGATTCGTTCAGCAATTTTTGACATAGTAGTAAGTGATTCAAGGGGGAACTTACCAACTGCAGTTTCAGCAGACAGCATTATTGCGCTGGTTCCATCGTAAATTGCATTTGCAACATCTGAAGTTTCTGCACGTGTTGGACGAGGATTCTTAACCATAGACTCCAGCATTTGCGTTGCTGTTATTACAGCCTTGCCCTGTCTTAGTGTTCGCTTGATTAAATCCTTTTGAAGTACAGGTAACTCTTCATATGCAACCTCGACACCAAGATCACCACGGGCAATCATAATGCCATCACATACTTCAAGTATTGAGTCTATATTATCAACACCTTCAGCATTTTCAATCTTGGCAATTATCTTAATTTTATTATTTACATTAATACGATTAAGTTCATCGCGAATTTCGTTAATATCGCTTGCACTGCGTACGAATGATGCTGCGACCATATCAAATTCATTTTCGACCATGAAGCGCAGATCCATTCGATCTTTTGCGCATATGTAGGGAAGATTGAGGCTTACTCCGGGAACATTAACACCTTTTCTGTCAGAAATGTTACCGCCATTGCTTATACGGGTTGTAATGTTTTTTCCGGAAGTTGATTCAACTATCAACTCAATAAGTCCATCATCCAGCAATATACGTGAACCTTTTGAAACGTCACCGGGTAAATCAGCATATGACACTGTTGCACGTGACGAGTTGCCGGTAATAGTGTCTGTTGTTAAAATAAAAGTATTACCTGTAACAAGTTTTGCTTCTCCGTGTTCAAAAAGACCAAGTCTTATTTCCGGACCTTTTGTGTCAGCGAGAAGTGCAATGATTGAGTTCATTTCTTTGCAGACTTTCCGAACTGTTTTAAGTCTTGCTCTAAACTCGTCATGATCTCCATGGGAGAAGTTGAAACGAGCAACATCAAGTCCTGCAGCAACCAGAGTTCGAAATATTTCCGGTGATTCTGAGGCCGGACCAAGTGTTGCAACGATTTTAGTTTTTCTCATTATATATGTATCCGTTCCTAAAATTATTTCCAAAAAGGATGTGTGGAATTGTTTTCAATAGAAGAAATTAATGTAATGTTGGATGAAATCGCTGAGGAACTGCCCGAAGGCGTTTTTCGCGAACTCAATGGTGGTGTAAATTTACTGCCTGATGTTAAAAGAAGTAGAAATGATCCAAACGGTGGTTTATATACACTGGGCGATTATAATCGAAATCAAATGGGCAGGTACATAAATATCTACTATGGTTCGCTAATGGCGATTTATAGTAATGCTTCATATGAAGCGATGAGGAAACGTGTAAGAGATGTTTTGACTCACGAATTAACCCATCATATTGAGTCATTAGCAGGCGATCGTTCACTGGAGATTGAAGATAAAAGGAAATTACATAACTACTTTACTCGCAGGAATAGAAAGAATAGGGGCTAGGGTAAAGGGTTTAGGGTATAGTTTCTGATAACTTAACCTCTACTAACCCCTAATCCCTAAGCCCTATACCCTAATGATTACGCGTTGTCAACGTTGTATGCGTGGAGTGCAAGGTCAAGAACTTTATTTGAGTATGCCCACTCGTTATCGTACCATGCCAGCACTTTTACAAATGTGTCATTGAGTTGAATTCCTGCAGTTGCATCGAAAATCGAAGTATGAGGATCGCCATTGAAGTCTGATGAAACAACAGCTTCTTCTGTATAATCAAGAATGCCTTTTAGTTCGTTTTCTGATGCGCGCTTCATTTCAGCACAAATTTCATCATACTTTGCAGGCTTTTTAAGATTAACCGTTAGGTCTACCACAGATACGTTGAGTGTAGGTACACGCATAGACATACCGGTTAGTTTGCCATTTAGCTCAGGAATAACTACGCCAACAGCTTTTGCAGCGCCTGTTGATGATGGAATAATATTACCGGATGCAGCTCTACCGCCGCGCCAGTCTTTTGCAGAAATGCCATCAACTGTTTTTTGTGTTGCAGTTGTTGCATGAACTGTTGTCATAAGACCTGATTCAATTCCCCATTTGTCATTAATGACTTTTGCTATTGGAGCTAAGCAGTTTGTTGTACAAGAAGCATTTGATATAAGCTGCATTGAGCTATCATACTTATCTTCATTTACACCCATGACAAACATTGGAATATCTGATGTTGGAGATGTAATAACAACTTTCTTTACTCCTGCTTTCAGGTGTAGTGAAGCTTTTTCTTTCGATGTGAATACACCGGTTGCATCAACAAGATACTCAACGCCCCATGATGACCATGGAATCGTTTCTGCGTCAAAACTTGAGTAAGTAGTAATTGACTTACCATCAACGATAAGACTATTGTCTGTGTAAGATACATCATGATCAAATCTGCCGTGAAGTGTGTCATACTTAAGCATATATGCCATGTATTTAGGTTCCATGCCATCATTAATAGCTGCAACTTCAATTCCTCTTTCGACAGCTGCTCTGAATACAAGTCTACCTATTCTGCCAAATCCTGTGATTCCAATTTTCAAACTCATGAAAATTCCTCCATATTTCTAAAATTATTTGGTTTTGCAGGAACAATTATACTCGTAAATCGTCTAAAAATCAAAGTATTTATTTAATGAAATATTTATTGAAATTGAATAAGAAATTTGATATAATGCATAGTTGTTATAATTGTTGGCAATATTCACTTAAATCACTGAACAGGAAGCGCGAATGGAGAAAAGAGTAGGGATATATGTACATATTCCGTTTTGTAGAAATAAATGTGCATACTGTAACTTTTATTCAGTTCCCGAAACAGAAAGTACAGATAAACTGATGCAAGACTACCATAATGCTGTTATTAGGCATATTGAAGAATATGCTGCACAGCTCGATGGATATTTGATTGATACCGTTTATTTTGGCGGAGGAACACCCAGCTACTACGGTGCATCAAAACTGGTAAGCATTTTAGCCGCATTAAAGAAGAACGGTCATGTGTTACTGGATTCAGAGATAACTGCAGAGGTGAATCCCGGAAGCATTTCAAAGGAAAGTTTGATAAAACTTAGGCGTGCCGGATTTAACAGGCTATCAATTGGAGTACAATGTGCTGATAACGCAACCCTCAACGCACTAGGCAGAACTCACACATTTGAAGACGCTGAAGAAACATTTAACTTTGCTCGACAAGCCGGATTTACGAATATTAGTATTGATGTCATATTTGGATTACCGTCACAAGATAAGGAATCATGGGCACAAACCCTTCAGCGAGTTGCAGGCTTAAAGGCAGAACATATATCATGTTATAGCTTAAAGATTGAAGAAGGAACTGAGCTTTATCCATATAAAGATTCGCCGTTTCTTCCTGACGATGACGTTCAAGCAGATATGTATCTTTATGCAGTAGAGGTGTTAGCAAGGTTTGGATATAGACAATATGAAATATCAAATTTTGCAAGGCGTGACTTTGAATCAAAGCACAATATGAAGTATTGGCTTGGCGAAGAGTATATAGGCTTTGGACCCGGAGCTCACTCATATGTGGGACAATGCAGATACAGCTTCACTGAGGATGTGGAAGAATATATTGAACAAATAAGATTAAACCACACGATAGTTGAACATGATGAGCAGATGTCAGATTTTGAAAATGCCGGTGAGTACATAATGTTAAGGCTTAGAACAATATATGGCATATCAGAAGAAGAATACTATAATATTTATAGACTAAAAATGGATTATATGCTTGATTTACTGCGCAAGTACGATGAACAGGGTTGGGCATATTGCAAAGACGATCGTTGGAGATTCACACCTATGGGATTCTTACTTTCTAACAAACTAATTGGAGAATTGCTAGAAGCGCAAACCAAGCAACGTAATCAAATAAACAAGCCTTGGCAAGTAGAAACAGTTGGTGAAGAAGTACAAATGACATTTTTTGACAAACGTCCGGTAGCTGCCGGCCTGTTTGGTGGACGTAGACTTATTGGTCGAAATGAATTTTCTTAGTGATTATTATATGATGATTATTAGTGAAGTTATATCATCAAGGTACTGATAGGAGATTGCAAGTGAAATTAGTAAGCAGAAGTAGTAAAGGTAAAAGGGTGAATAGCACTCCTCAAAGGCAGACAACTTCAAATAGAAATACAACTCAAAGACAAAACAACGTAGCAGCTAAAACTGCTGTAAATGGTTATGCACATAACGGTAACAGTGACTATAATTATGCAAAACAACCAAGTGATGCTAAGCAACCGGTTAAAAAGAAAAATGGCTTAAAAGCAGCGACCATTACAATATTGATTATCGCACTTCTATTTACCGGTGCATTTGTCGCGCTAGGTTTTTATATTGACAACTTAGATACAAACTTTCCAAACATGTGGGCAGATGGAATTGTGGATGTATCGCAGTTAACAATTGAAGAAACAATCCAAGCGCTCATTGCTGCAGGATATGAAAAAAATGCTGATGGCATATCTGCGACTCTGATGTTTCCTGATGGAAGCGGTTTTACTGTCACAGGTGAAGAAGTGGGATTATCATTAAATGCAGCTGAAGCGGCACAGACATTATTTGAGTTTGGGAGAAGTGAGTCATTCTTTGATCGTGTAGTTATATATGTGAGATCATTATTGGCAAGAACTGACCTTTCAGAGCTAAGTACACCAGTGTTGGATGACACTCTTATTCGTCAACTCGCTGATAGTTACACATTACAATTTAACGCAACCTTGCTTGATGATATGGTGGAATTTACTGATGATCACATTTTTATTACAAAAGGGACAGGTATGGAACATGCAAATACTGACGATGTATTTAATCTTGCACTTCATACATTAATGCGTGCAGTTGACGAACATAACGATGTTACGGCGATTTATACACCGGAATCTAGCGATAATGATATAATTGATCTGAATGTGCTCTACGAGTACATTCACATTGACGTAGTGTCATCATATTTTGATGCTGAAACTCGTAGTGTAATTGAAAGTGTATATGGAAGAACATTTGACTTAGTTGCAGCAGAGCAAATGGTAGCTAATGCAACAAATGGCGAAATGATCACTATTCCAATACAAACTATTGAACCGGAGTATACAACAGAAGAAATTCAAGCATTATTGTTCAGAGATGTATTGGGAGAAAGCACAACTAGAATGAGCAATAACGCTAACAGGGTCAGAAATATTCAACTAACTGCGGAGTATATCAACGAAACAATATTATATCCGGGAGATATTTTCTCATTTAATGAAGTTGTTGGACAGCGCACAGCAGCGAGAGGATTTCAAGAAGCAGGTGTAATAAGTGGCGGAAGACTTGTACAAGGTATAGGTGGTGGAATATGTCAAACATCGTCTACTATATACGATGCTTTGCTACGTACGACCCTCGAGGTAGTCTATAGGCGTAACCATGGGTTAACAATCAGTTATTTACCACCAGGTCATGATGCAACTGTTTTTTGGGATCAGATTGACTTTAGGTTCAAGAATAACACCGATTTTCCGGTCAGAGTTGAAACCGTACTTGATGGTCTTGAGATTACTGCAAGACTCATTGGTACAAGACTTGAAGACTATACAATCGAGATTGAAACAGTTACCATTAGCACAACAGCTTCTACAGTCGAACATCGCATTTCTGATGAACTGGCACCGGGTGAAACTTATGTATTTACACCGGGACAAAATGGAATCACAGTTGATGTATTTCAGAGAAAATA
>Ga0123355_10011752_pt1 | contig 13523 bp, 9 predicted proteins | sample TergutEmb28metaG_3_FD_89872 | JGI IMG/M metagenome (GOLD analysis project Ga0123355, IMG submission 89872) | Embiratermes neotenicus P1 segment gut microbial communities from Petit-Saut dam, French Guiana - Emb289 P1 | ecosystem: Host-associated > Arthropoda: Insects > Digestive system > Gut ...
CAGAGCCAGATGTGATATATGCATAGCCGATTCCTTTTCGGATCAGGCTATTGCTGCTGGTCTTGATGACTGGCAGTTTATACAGCACATACCTGAAATTATGAGATATACACGTACATATGACATCAAACTTCACTTAATAACAATATGCTATAAACCAGTGATGAGCAACCTGGGGGCTGTGCAAGTTTTCACCAAACATACTTCATTTGTGCTCTGCCATCAGAAAGAAGGACAGTTTTTTGAGTCCGGTAAACTTTTCATGCATGGTCAAGTTTACTAAACAATATTTAAGCTGTAAGGGAGCATGTTCTAATAATACTGATTACAAGTGTATTTCAGTTATAACTCTGCAGAATGGAATTTCGTGTATTTCTTAAAAAAGTCATGGTCAAAAAACAAAACAAGCTTCTGATTTGATTTACTGATGTTCTTACAGTCTTAAAAAAGTATCATTCCTGAAATTAAATTATAATTAATTACTCAGTTTTTATTTCAATAATATTAATAATTAATTAATACAGCTAGTAATTTTAGACCCTTACTTGCTTATTATAAAGTAAATTTTTCTTCAAAAAAATCAAACTTTTAGGTTAATAATTGGTTTGTTGCCTACCCAGAGTTTGGAGATTTTTCAAATGGTGCTTGTGCAATAAAAGGTTGCTCTTATATTGCTCTAAATGCTGCTGCCATCTCGACACTGACTTAGGCACACCTACAACTGCTTCCATCTTCTGCTGCTATTAGCAGCTACATATTAACATAAATACTTATGAAATAGTGACATAACAGGAACATGGTGACTGCTTTAAGTGCCACACACTTTAACATTTAAAAACTCTGCATTTTCATATAATTCTCAAAATAAACAGACCTTTCCATAAACAGCACGGAACTAAATTTCTGTATTCAGGGAACCGACCACACACATCACTCTTCATTCAAACTGTCTCACATGTCAGCAGGTGTAAAATGCTTGCCAATTGTCCAGTCTGCTGTAAGTCGGAATTCATGCATTTTACTTCAGCGTACTGCAGTTTAAGGTACTTTTTAATCAAAACATTTAAAGAAGGTGCTGGAGATGTTACATCTGACAGACACGTTGTTCATTGCATGTTAAATTGGGTAAGTTAAGCGAGATTACAGAAAGTAACTAGCTAAGTTGTCAAATTACATTTTTAAAATTATGGGGCCATTATGGCAGCCACTTGGACTCATCATGATTCTTCCGAACCGATCGTGGAAGGCAGGAACAATGGCATTGAATGGGTCATCCCGATCGGTCGGAACCCCGAACATCAAGGTTGGAGACCCGTGTCAGAAGGTAAGAAGCTTCTCCCTCCCTCTTTGCCCCACGTCAAATTCATGTACCATGAATCACACACAGAATGACCGAGTCTTGAATTCAGCACGTTATACCCCATTTTATCTTACAACTGTCACTTATCACTTCCGCCGTTGCCCCACGTGCGTGTGGGCGGTCGGTTGAGTGGCCTACGTTATTATGACAAACAGCCAACAAGAAATGAAAAATGATAGTTGTCAGATAAAATAATGACCCTACATCTTCCATTGTGAGATCCTGTAGGACTGTGGGTCGGCACCGACGTTTCGGAGGGTCGTGTTGCACCTATCTCACGGAAATGGAACTACGTCCAAGTACAATTCAGCTCGTTAAACTCCAAAGTACTAACACGTTATCAATCAACACCTGCCGTGAAGACCTTCAAACCCTAGACACACACGTACATGATACTTTGTCTGCCATGTCTACGAAATAAACGCACACACAAGCCGGTGGACTCTTATTGACTATAAAATAAATTGTCACTGCACGAATTTTCAAGAAACGCACCATCACTCAATAGATTTTCGTGGTCAAATTTTGTACCGAGTCGTTTCCAAGTCGCAATACTTTATTTAATGGTGTAAATCGTTTTACATCCGTATATTTCACACCTAGTTCCGATATGGGTGGTACTTGCTGTAGCACGCCCGCACGACATGTGTTCAGCATTTGTACGTTCCAAAATCGGCGCTGGTAAGGCCGCATTTGTGTACTGCAAGTACAGCAGATCATGCAGTGCGTCAGAGAAGGCCTTCATAAGAATCACACAACACACAACCAAGTCTGTATGGCAAAATGCATAGTTCTTAGCATCGCAATGCACGTACGTATGTATGTATGTAATTACTGTTTGACTCAAGCTGTTAAATTTTAACCTAAAACCCGTTAAAGCCGACCTGCCTCCTACCAGTTCGGGACTGATAACCAGGTCTGCCTCTGTTTGCCATGCATTTCCCGAATTGCTAAGGCTTGCGCAGTCGTTTACACGTATTTTAAGTGTAATTTATGACAACAGCAACTGGCGCACACACTTACCAGTCCACTGTATTGTTATCTTCATCCCTGCACTGTGGCAGACTCTGTGTAATGCCCACTACAGTCACGGTCACCAACAATAACAGTGCAGCCATCTCAGCCAGTCTGGAGACTCTTGTATCTCGGCACGAACGAACAGTGTGCAGAGTTCACATCCAGCTGATTGGTAGATACATCACACCACTTCCCTTCACTTCCCGTGGTGGCGGAAATTGATCTTCTCCAAGGCCGTTTCACAGTTTAAGTCGCTTCCAGTTGCCGGCTTCTTACAGCAGAAGCGCGGGTGAAGCAGTAAGGCTCTCTACATCGCCTGTAGCCAACGTGGACGAAGTAGCGTTGAGTTACCATTCTATCGATGCTCCGCAGCTGCATCACACGCTGTACAATAGGCCCGTCTGTGACTGCCACGTAAAATGTCACGCCACTCAAATACAGTGACCGGCTGCTTGTTGTAGTATTTTAACAACTTTAAGAATGTGGTCTCGCTACAGCCGGACACAAGCAATCTCTGCGGCTTCCGACTAACCGAACGCAGGTGCCACCACATGTGTACACCCACCGTAACATTAAGAGGTTCTGTACTCTGCGCACACGGCGTGTTCGGCACAAGTATCACGATAAACAGCATGTATATAACTACATTGCATTAACCGAACGGCATTTGTAGTGAAGGCACGAGGTGTTTTCTGTGAGGTGGGAACGACATTCTTAAATACAATTTGCATTGATTTGTGTAGACTGATACAATACACATGGTCAGTCTAGGCACCGCGCACACACAGCGTCGCGATGTAAACAAAGATACTAAATAAAACTTAGAATATGGCTTCCGGAATGTGCCGCCGTCTAGTCTGGTACTTACTGCCTCCATATTCAGTGTAGAACAAAAACCACAGCTCACACAAATGCAATAAGCTCAAGCAGCGTCCTTCTTCAGGGCCCACCAATCGCTCAGCTGACTGCTCAACATACTCCAGCCCGAAGGTTCGTTACCGTGCTCACAGAAGCCTGCAACTAAATAAAATGTCGTGAGTCTCAGTGTCGCAGAGCACCAAATGTCAACACCGCCACTGCTGCTACACGTTGACCTGCTTCACTGACTAGCTCAGTCATTTTTGTGACTACACTACACCCTGGACGGTCCGGGGTTCGAATGCCGGCAAGGACAAGAGACTTTTCGCTCCCTCAAACCGTCCAGGCCTACTCTGGGACCCACCCAGCCTCCTATTGAATGGGTAAACTGGCCACTCCCCTCATTCCAGTGTCGAGGTTCAGAATGAATGGAGTTATACCTCCACTCCCCTATACACTAACATGGCATGCACATTGGCAGTAGTAATTTTGCTTACTTATCTGCACTTGATGTTTATTTTATGTTGATGTAGCAATTGGATTCGTCTGGCTCGGAACAACGAGAAGTGGTGTGCAGTGACCGGTGGTGGGCACAGTCACCACTGGGGGAGTTGGCGCTCTCACCGACGTTTCGAAGGATTGCAATGCCGCTCTCTTGAGGGGTAAGCAATTCAAATAGAGCGATAAATTGCTTGACCCTGAACACAGAGGCGCTACGTTCCTTCGAAGATTCGGAACTACTGACCAATTGTAACATCCCAGAAGACCAGAATCTTCACAGCAAAGCTGTCACATAAACAGAAACCGCACAGTATAGACCGACAGTCTGACGTCAGCACACTGCCCATAGTCTGAGGCACGCCTAACGAACACGACGTTTCGGGAGCTGACTCTACTCTGGTCACACGGCAACAAATTCCAATATTTATAAATTTCGCCAGTAAAAATAATATTAAGAAGCTGTATGTCTAACCATCAGCCACATGAATGCACAAACGCACATCTCGGTGCACCCCGTGCTGCAGGCACAACCAATCCCGTACACATATATCTGTAAGTGCTGTGAACTGCAGTACCACCCACAGAAAATATGAATAAAACAGTTTGTTCATGACTGCAACTTTGGGTGGCGAACCGAGTTCCTTTATACATTGCCCTCTTTGTTTATGCACATGTATTCACAAACAACCTCTGTCCAGCCCCCGATCCAGTCGGAATGGACAGACTCCGTCAAAAATATGCGCTGGTACGACACTGAACCTCAAGAAGAGAGCACCCAGTTACCGTAACATACATACACGTACATTCATACATATACACATTCCATAGATCCATAATTGTCACAAAGTGGGAAGGACGTGGAACAAGTCATAAATACATATACACAATGTTTACAGTGTAAAATACTGCAAACATAAAAAACAGTGTTATAAATTATCTTTACACAGAAAATAATTCATTTACAGAGTAAACGTAGTGTGTAGGTAGGTATCTTCTTACAGCTGCTTTAAATTTTGCTGTGTCTTTCTCTTTCTTCAGGATTGTCACACTAGATAGCGCAATGTTGAAAATTTTGATGCCAGCATAGAATGTACTTCTATTTTAAAAGAAGGCAGGTTGGCATATGGTGTATGAAGATTGTGCTTATTCCTTATACTAATATGGTGTATGGATGGTTTGAAAAATTTCCTGATTATTGATAATGAAGTTCATTAATAAAAGTACATACTGGCACGGAACAGGTAGAATCTGTATTTTCTTAAATGGAATTCTACAGGAGGTTCTGGATTGTGTTTGTTTATTTGTTTGTTTTTGGCGGGACAGCCCCCAGTGGGCTAAGGCCTCCTCATTCACGAGGTTTCTAGATCACACACAACGCCGCACCACAGTCGGTAGGACTCCTCTGGACGAGTGATCAGCTCGTCGCAGAGACCTCAACCTGACAACACTCACAACAGACAAACGTCCATGCCCCCGGTGGGATTCGAACCCACAATCTTAGCAGGCGAGCCGCCGCAGGCCTACGCTTCACACCGCGCGGCCACTGGGACCGGCTTTGGGTTGTGTACAGTACCAGCCATAATTACGACAATTTTCATCTGTAAAGTGAAAATCTCCCCACTGTTGGAAGAGTTACCTAAAAAATTATTCCATATTTTACAATAGAATGCAAATACATATACACTGTAAATTTATTGGAGGGTGTTAATGTTACTAATATGGACCATCGAACTAACTGCATAACCTGCTCCACTTAACTTAGGAATCATTTGTTCAGTATGGTTCTTCCAATGTATGTGGTTATTAATCTATAAACCAAGACATTTTGTATTCACTGTCTCTTCTATATACTTTCCGTTGTAACCAATATGTAATGTAGAATGTGATGAATTCTTTGTTATGAATTTCATTATATTTGATTTATCTAAATTCAGAACTACTTTATTAGCAGCAAACAATTTAATCATAAGACAGAGCTGAAGCATACTTCGGACAGTCGCATTGTCCAGCTAATGGCGGTGTAATATCCTAACACACCGCCAGCACAGTTTTGCAAACACCTATTAAGGTGCCAATGGACATCCAGTGTTCTCAACCTGCGCGGACAACTACAAACTCATTCAGTCAGTTTCTGTCTTACTATACAGGACGCAAAATTTGCAAGTGAGTGTCTTCAGCGCCCTTGTACAGTCTACAGAAGGCATGGACAGACTTTCTAACTGAAGGGATGGATTACAAGTTTCAGGCATTTTGGCGGACCGGAAAGCGAGGAGCAAAGTTTTAATCACCATTCAACAAGCAGAAGATCACAGTTTACCTGAATATAAATACGAGTGACAGCAATCACCATATCATTGCAGCAGTGCTGCTGGCAGAGGCTGTTCAAAAGCTTCCCAAAATTTGGAGCAACTGTGGAAGCTGCAAGGGTGTCAAATGTACCCAGATGATACTCTGCCATCCATGCCACATTTTCGGATTTCTTCCTCTCCATTGCACATAATATTTGCTCACAAACGTAGATGGATACAAACACTTCCTTCAGAAGTCCTTCAAATTACCTCTTGGACACATTTAACTATGGAAAAATCAGACAAGCTTTACGAAAATTCAGTTTTGATGTTTGGCATCCCATTGTGCTATCTGCATTAACAGACAGTCCTTATAGACCGTCAGACAGGACTTGTGACATTGCCTCTAGAAAAAAAAAAATGATTCGACTTAAATTGGTCGCCTTCAGGCTAATCTGGTAATACAGCAAATGTAAAAAAAATTCTACATTTATATGAAATGTAAAATATCGTGTGTGAATTTTGGAATGCAATCTAATTCCCTTGCAAACATTTTAACAGTGTAGATGGCTTTATGAACTCAATTCTGTATAAAGTTGCTACAGGAACGAAATGTCACAAGCTGTTTATTAACAATAATGGCGAGTTGTGTTTGACGGTGTATAAGGACTCTTTATTAAAGGAAAATTAGTTGTGTTTAAGTTCTGAAGTTCTGACTTCCAACTGAAGAGAGTACAGGCCATCAGGTCCATTGCACTTTCTGTACGAATATTCTTTTATCCGACAACTGTCGCTAGTCACTTTCCATCGGCTCGTTGAACTTACAAATTTCACGTACACTGCACAACGTGAAGATAACAAAACCAATTAGATGTCACTTTGTGTAGTACTTTATTTCTCTTTATAAACTGCTCAACATGTTTCGGGCAATTTCATGCCCATCATCAGGAGCCGACGACTGGGTGGTGTGATCGCCGTGTGTGGTATAGTGGTGTAACAATAGGCAGTATTAAACTCGGGCATGTTTATTGTGTGTGGAACGATATGTTCGTTTGTTTTCGTGGTTTTTCTAAGTCTAGTGCAAGTTTGTTGCGTGGTTATCGTGTGGGGTGCTGTGGGTGGTGGCTTCAGCCGTTGTGTATACGTGTGATTTAGTCTGTAAGCTGATAAAGTACATACCCGTAGCTGCAGAAGGCTGTCAGAACCGGCTAGCAGGTAGTATGTCCATTGAGGGATTCGAAGCACAACTGGCCCCGTTAGCATGGAGTTGGGGCGGGTGGATGGTTAAGTTAAAGAGGGGGTTTGGGTTGCCTGGGGATTGTTCAGAGAAGAGTTTGCCGTTTTTGTGAAAGGAATGGATGTAGATTTGTTTATATGTTGTTAGTAAATATTGGCTATGGAGGGGTTTGAGAAGGGTCATTAGGTTCTCCATTGTTCCGTATTCTTGTCCATTGTCTAGTATGTGCTGTGCATATGCTGATTGTGGGTTATTGTTCTTAATGTATCTGATGTGTTCATGGTAACGGGTCTTTAGATTGCGGCTAGTCTGGCCTATATACGATAGGTTACATGTGTTGCATTTCAATTGGTAAATGCCGGGCCTGTCGTGTGGTGGGGATATAGTGTTGTGTTTTGTTTTGACTAGGTGTGCGAGTGTGTTTTTGCACCTGAAAGCTATCTTTATATCGGTCTGTTTGAATAGGTTAGTGATTTTCCTGATGTTTGGGGATGTGAAGGTAAAAGTGGTCCGAAACATGTCGAGCAGCAGTTTAAAAAGAGAAATAAAGTACTACATAAAGTGACATCTAGTTGGTTTTGTTATCTTCACTGAATTAAGATGCACGGTCAACCACACATCAAACTGCACAACGTGTTTGAGATGTGATGCGCATCTGCGAGCAGAAGGAAAACACTTCGGCAGCCTTATTTTAAATACGGCGTGTGAAAACGTAATATTGACAGCAGTACTTTGAACTAAAAGGTGTGGAGCCCGACTCATGGCAAAATGGAATAGTGGCAAGCGCTACGCTTCCTCCGTTAACGCCAAACACTTTCAGTGAAGAGTGATGCGAGTTGCTAGATAAAATAATGTCCCGTTACTTCCCTGAAATCCCGGAATCGAAAACAGAATTCCTCATGCAGCTTCGGCAAAATTCCACCGTACGTATAGGCCACCCCAAGGCACTAGTTACAATAAATCATTACTCAGGTACATTCCGTGAATTTTTAAAAGGCTTAAAAAATTAATATTCATATTATTGGCAAACATTTACAAAGAGCTTCAAGGGCCGGATCCGGCCCGCGGGCCGTAGTTTATATATCCTTGGCCGCGAGGCTCACAGCTGGATGACATGTAAATCCTTCATTCTGCGAAACAACAATTACGTAACCTAAATTCTATGATTTCACTCTGCGCATAGCTGCAGGACTTCTCATGACTCGGAACCGTTCCCACAGGACGTACAGACAACTGTGCTGCGCTACTGACTGCTAAATACAAAGACAGTATTTGTCTTTAGAAGTGTCCTTAACAAACGAGCCAGTGCTGCCAGAACTTCACCAAGTTTCGTAAAATATTGATACGCTGCCGTTGAGCTCTGGGCAGGTCTGCTGTTGGGGTCTCAGGCGGCATTCATCCCTGGAAGATTTTTTTTCTTGGCGCAATGGCGTTCTCATTATTAAGGCTTCACGATCACACTCAGGCAGACCACACTTGATAGGACTCCTCTGGACTAGTGATCAGCCCATCGCAGAGACCTTGACCTGACAACGCACACCACTCACAAGGAACACATCCATGCTCCCGGCGGATTTGAACCCTCAACCACAGCAAGCGAGCGGTCGTAGATCCATGCTTTAAGCCCGCGCGGCCAACAGAAGATTGATACTAAGATAATACCCTACAATAGGCCACGATCCGTTCAGCCCCGTAATTAGCAAATAACCATGACAGTAATTATACCGTCATTTCTCATTCGACGTTTCATATCCGAATCTGGTGATTCAGTTCCTATAAACGCGTACAATAATATCTTCAACTATATTGTCAATCTTAAGTCCATTAAATATTTCAACTGGCTACTTTGGTTTCATTGTTTTGACGAACCGTGTAAATGTCTCAAAATATTACCACCGTCTCGGCCTCTTGTACTGTATTACTTTAGCATTGAAATATCATAAAAAGCTAAAACAAAAAACAATGTAATTTCACTGAAAATTAAATTAAAATCCATGTATTTGACACGTGATTTATTCCTAGAAGCAGGTTACAGAAACACACGTCGGCTGCACTCAGAGCAATTCATACACAAACGTAACAACCCGCAGAATTTATGCAAAATATCTGACGCCGCAACCACACTGGAACTGCCGAAGAGAATACACCTGCTATCTGAGTTTTGTTTCTCCACGAGCAGAACAAAATGTGGATGACTAATTACAAATAAAATCAAATTAAATTAGCTTATCCGAAAGCTGAGGGAGGTGCAGCCACTTGCTGCGGAGTCACAGCTCTTCAGTAGCCTTCATCGTTCCATGATATGCTGTAGTCGGGGTACTTCTTCTTCAGCAGGCCCACGGTCACTTCATGATCCGCCCTGCCAAAACCCTGAAACACAGAATGTGGCTAAATTAGCGGAACGTTTGCACTCAAAATTCAATGAGAACGCCTTTTTCTATGGCTGCCACAGGCAACCCTTCGGGTATGCAGGACATTGCACATTGCAGCCCTGCAGAGACACTTGAAATTTAGGACTGCACTGTCGAGAATGGCGGTGTCACTGGAATTTTTCATTGACATAATCCTCCCGGCCTCACTATGGCTCTGGGGTTGACTCAGCCTCTAACATAAATGAGTACCAGGAATATTTCCTGGGGGTAAAGGTAGCCGTTGCATAGGACTGACAACATTACCATCTTCAAGTGCCGATTGTCTTAAAATCTGGGAGCCTCAACCTCCTGGAATCCTCAGGGCCTGTCTAGTCCTGTAAAGGGATTGATTTACCTTTGCTATCGTGAATATGAGCGCTCTGTAACTTTTTCCAACAAAGGTCGAGACCTCAGTATCTACTGAGGCATAGCAATCTCTCGCCGCCTTCCATTGCTGTCATAATCTAGGTCATACTTCCACTACTACAGTTCCACTCGCTTCGACAGTATGACGTCACATCCAGTTATCAAACTGAAAAGAGCAGGGGTCCGAATTCCGGTAGACATGTGAACGTTACTCTGCATTTATCCGGATCTGATATCTCCGCTCTTCTACGTTCTACCCAAACAGCGTATTTATGTGTTTTGTATGGATCTCAGAACAAACCTCGGTTATTTCCCTATACAGCATTAACTGACTGGTTTTTATAACAGAGACGGAGTGTGTTTACTGCGCTGTAAGAAACGAATATTTAAATAGAATTCGGGTTTATCTTAGTTTTGAAAGCCGTGCAATGGCTCATATGGGTAGCCGCCGGCCTCTCACCGCGGAGGGCTGGGTTCGATCCCAGGTCAGTCCATGTGGGATTTGTGGTAAACAGTGTCGCCCTAGGACAGGTTTTTCGCCAAGTACTTCGGTTTTTCCTTGTCAGTATCACTCCACAAATGCTCCATACTCATCTTCATCGTAATACTACGCGCGTGAGAAGAAAAGCGGGTAAGATCTGAGAACGGTCAGCGTGGAACACTGGACAGGAAAGGGCAGCGTACAGTACTCCAAGCCAGTAACTTACGGCAGTTATGGCTTCTTAACAGCATCACTGCAAGGGCTTGAACAAAGAAACGAACAGGTAAAGGTTTGACAGAAAGCAAGCGATAGACAAGTACAGAGAGGGAGAGAACGCGAGGAAGGAAGTCAGAAAACCAAACACAGAGAACCACATCCGGCATGTATAAGCAGCAATTTGAAACGATCCCAGACAGCGCACCCCTCTGTCACTTTATTTGAACGTCACAGTGTCCGACATGTTGGAACTACATGCTCACTTTGAAGGGTTCCACTTTATTCAGCTACTCAGTTACATGACAAGTGACAATACAGCTAGTTTAAGTAATATCTAGCTGTGATCGTAACACGTCGGGCGCTATACTTGGAAGTGTACAAAAAAGAACAATGTTCAAATGTACCGGACAGCGCTGTGTGTGTGTATGAATGTGAACAGAATGTACCGGCGAGTATCGTCAGACGGCTAAGATGGGGCGCGACACCCCTTTCGGGGCAGACGCGGTATGCCACACTGTTCTTAACTTCACTCGCGTTACAACAAATATTCAATTCTATACCTTTCCTTTTACAGTTCTGGTGTATATTAGGTTTAAATAACTGGCCTACTTTCCACATTAGTAACACGGGTTCGAAAAATACATGGGTGCGAGCTGCGGTGAGGTATACGGCCTCAACTGACCAGCGTCACTCAAAATGACGCCGGTATGTCCGGCGTAACAGACGACGTCACGCTGGCGCATCAGACCAAACGATATTTTAAACTTATGAAAATCTGTGTACACCGCATTATGATTTCCATAGCAATGGGTGACGTCACTGCTACAGCAGCGCATTGATTTCGTTTCGATTCTCACACTGGGCGTTGTTTAATATTCTCGATGCTTTGAACGATTTACCCCTGTTACAAACATTCCGCTTCCTTCGGGGTCAGACAGTATCTGTGGCAGTGCAGCTTATTGTCATCATTTGACACTTCCAGCCAATTACTTACGACTTACCCCGTGACATTAGCAGGCTATTATGACATTTAAATACTGTTCATTTATGTGCATACACCTGATTGGAGCTCAGGTTCCAGTGGTTACCCTTCTAACCACTAGGTCACGAAACATTCCACCTCCCGTTCAGTAACTTCGACATGTCGCGCCACCTCCCGTTCAGTAATTTCGACATGTTGCGCCACCTACAGTTCAGTAATTTCGACATATCGCACCACCTTCCCTTCCGTAATTTCGACATGTCGCGCCACCTCCCGTTCAGTAATTTCGACATGTCGCGCCACTTATCGTTCAGTAATTTTGACATGTCGCGCCACCTCCCGTTCAGTAATTTCGACATGTCGCACCACCTTCCCTTCCGTAATTTCGACATGTCGCGCCACCTCCCGTTCAGTAATTTCGACATGTTGCGCCACCTCCCGTTCAGTAATTTCGACATGTCGCACCACCTTCCCTTCAGTAATTTCGACATGTCGCGCCACCTCCCGTTCAGTAATTTCGACATGTCGCGCCACCTCCCGTTCAGTAATTTCGACATGTCGCGCCACCTCCAGTTCAGTAATTTCGACATGTCGCGCCACCTCACGTTCAGTAATTTCAACATGTCGCACCACCTTTCCTTCCGTAATTTCGACATGTCGCGCCACCTCCAGTTCAGTAATTTTGACGTGTCTCGTCACCTTCCCTTCCGTAATTTCAACATGTCGCACCACCTCCCGTTCAGTAATTTCGACATGTCGCGCCACCTCCCTTTCAGTAATTTCGACGTGTGGTGTCACCTCCCGTTCAATAATTTCGACATGTCGCGCCACCTCCCGTTCCGTAATTTCGACATGTCGCACCACCTCCCGTTCAATAATATCGATATGTCGCGCCACCTCTAGTTCAGTAAATTTGACATATCGCGTCACCTCCCGTTCACTAATTTCGACATGTCGCACCACCTCCCGTTCAATAATATCGGTAAGTCGCGCCACCTGCAGTTCAGTAATTTTGACATGTCGCGTCACCCTCCGTTCGGCAATTTCGACGTGTCGAGCGATCACTGTGTTCAGGAACTCCAGCCATCACATCCACAGACGCGGCCAACCAGGCAGCGCGCCGGCTTCATGTTTTGCAGGTACAGGGGTCAACCTTGACCTGGACACAGACTATCCGGACTGTGTCAGTCTGTCCAGGCCAATTACGTTTTAAGTTCAAGTTAGGTCACGAACCCTTCCTTTCAAATCCAGTCCAATTCATTCTTTATTAAATACCCGCCCATTCTACGGTATTAACAGCAACATTCCATTAGCTAAAAATAAACTGACGTAAGCTGTACACAAAATGGCGTCCCCGCAACAGGACAAGCATGGCACTGTAACAAGGGACCTCCGTGGACTGAGGTCAAGAAGATCGGTATGTATGAGCAAAAACAGCACCTGAAATCGAGTCGGGCAAACTGGGAAAAACAACGAGTGACGACGAGTGGGGGAAGATCAGGAAGGAGACAATCACGCTCTACTTTAATAAGACACCTTACTGTTATTGTTATTTTAATAGAATTCATCCCGTTGTGTGGAATATAAATAGCGTATAAATTTCCGTCAACACAACTTTAATTGTAGGTTTAAAATTACATGTTTCGACCCTTGGGGGTCATCATCAGGTCGAGCTTAAGAACATATTATTTACATCACTTTTTTTGTCATATTATTTTCCATCTGCATTCGGGATCCCTTATGCATTACAAGTGGAATTAATAAATGTGGAACACATTTTATTAGTGTGGTTTATATGTAAAATTC
>Ga0123355_10011753_pt1 | contig 13523 bp, 3 predicted proteins | sample TergutEmb28metaG_3_FD_89872 | JGI IMG/M metagenome (GOLD analysis project Ga0123355, IMG submission 89872) | Embiratermes neotenicus P1 segment gut microbial communities from Petit-Saut dam, French Guiana - Emb289 P1 | ecosystem: Host-associated > Arthropoda: Insects > Digestive system > Gut ...
AAATTTCAATTCCGTACAACATGTCTGCGTAAACCCTAATGTTAGTACATACAAATGTTTTAAAACTCACCGTTTCGCGCAATTTCAAACACCAGCTTCGAAACGAAAACTTATCACTCTTTTCCATCCACACGGTTTTCCTTCGCTCCACTGTCTGATATCAAGTGATACGCTGTAGATGGCAGTAAAGGTCACAACGCCACCAATAAAACTACGAGGCTGTTTTCCATTAGAACAACCCTATTCACCTGCTGGTACCATATACTCGACTGCCGTAATGTGTGATTAAATTATGTAAGATTCCTTCATCAAAAGTCACAAATCGAGTAATGTATTTTTTACTGCCGTCATCCTGAATAACGAATACATCGTTGAATGTTGTGTATGATTATAGAACATTACCAATAAAGAATTCGCCTTCTCATGCAACAAGCAGCCATAAATAAAAACCCTCCATTCCCTAATTTGTACCGATTGTAGTTTTAGGTGGTAAATTCAACGTAGAATCACAGGTGGGCACAAGCAACGGTCACTGGAACCGCGGTTATTAGAAAATCACTGGCTCTATACATACTAGCTACAGCACATGCTGAAATATGAGGAACAGCGCAGAAAGTTGCTTATTGGTCATGACTGTCTTACCTTATTGTATCTGATACATAGCAAGTTCTTCCAATTTGTTACTGTACTATTTGTTTTTCCTTCTTTGTGGCCATTTAACTGCAAAAATGCTATATGTTAATTTCCTATACAGTGAAATACAAGCTCTTCTGGAAGAATTCCCTTGCCAGATCAGATTAATTGTCGCCATAACAAGAATGAAATGTAATAAATTTCGATCGACTCTCTGTAAACAACACCTCATTTGGTTTGTTAAGAAAGACCCAGACAAGAGATTAATTCCTGTTGCTCACATAATGAACACTTCTGAAGGCACACAAATGGCAACAATTTACAGTTTGTAAGATGTAATTGCAGACAGCAGATAGTATAACAATGATAAATAAAATAAAATTGTGTAATTGGACCTTAGCACTTCCTCACATTTCAGAAACAAATACACATTGGTACAAAATCCTTCACACAGAATAACAAAAATTAATAATCTCCTTCAGCTTGGTAGATGTTTTATGAGAGGTATAGTAAACAGCCAACTGCTAATAAATATGCTTACAAGTGTACGCCTATCCAGTACACCCTAATGCATATGAAACTTCAGTTCCTACCTCACAGAGAACACAATGTCCGTTTTGGAGACCAATCAGTATGTGATGTTTAGGGAAGAAATCGATATTTATTGTCAGAAACTTATGATACATATAAATACATGGTGTGATAAAATCAAAGTTTCTTAATACTACATCAGGTGGCAGATATAGTTAGCAGTAAGGTGTAAAAGTCTAAACTTCATCATGCAGAGCATCAGTCCATAATTTGTAACATGAAGAAACATTTTATGTTACTTGTACATTTATGTAAAAAAGAAAATTACGTCTGTGAAGAAGATTTATTCTGCAGAAGACAGGAGAAACTGAATTAGTTAAACAATTTTGTACCATTAATGGAAGCAAGGATTTAAATATCATGTTCAAAAGGGCACACCACTGCATCATATCTAAAAAAAACTGTGTAAGGTCTCAAAATAATTCCACCAAACCACATTAATCACGAATAAGGAAAAAGAATCAGAAAATTTTTAGAACTTAAAGTTCCATTTCTACACACCTTTCAACTACTTACATTAAATCATATCTTACCCACTACTTGATGATGTTAAATTTTTCTTGCAGTCATTTATTTCTGTGGTTCATACTTACAGTGAAGAATGAACCAACGGGACCCACAACTTACACGGATCCTGCCATGATTGGTGTTCTGGTGGGCATGGCCCTCATGTTCATCATCCTTTGTGTTGTACTGCGTCTCTTTAGCAAGTGAGTTGATAAGAAAATGTAGCATGTCATTGATAAGACTTCAGAGGATTACCAGCCACCATCTTACACCACAATTTAAATACCAGTGTACATGTGTGACAAAAAATACTAACAGAGCACACTCTCAAAAACATATTTAAAGAACACATTATTAGAGCCATGTTTATTAATTATTAAATATTGAAAATGTATTTATTAATTAATAGATACATTTTCAATATTTAATACTTTGTCAGTTCTGTGGAAACACAAGACACTTTTAGATATTCCTAATGGACTGTACAAGGTAAAAGTAAATCAGTCGCCGTTACAGGTCTGGAGTGGCCCAGAGGGTTCCAGAAAGTTAAGGTTCCCAGATTTCATGACAATGGCACAGGATGGTGGTAAGGTTGTCAGCCTTATGCACCAGCCGCCTTTACCCCCAGGAAAAGTTCCTGGTACTCATTTCTGTTAGAGGCTGACTCGACCCCAGGGCCATAGTGCGATCGGAAGGATTTTATGTCAATGAAAAATTCCAATGACACCAGCTGGAATCGAACCAGCGACCTTCCGATTTGTACCTAATGGACTGTACAATACAGAATACTGTAGGGTAAACCTGGTGTTGTATGACTCATGAACAATCGTACAATTGTCCATGGAGCATACATGGAATTTTCCACTCCATTCAAACATGAAGAAAATTCCATTTCCTCAGGATGTTTGGATGCAACATTTTAAAAGTTTAACACTCCACATGTATTAAAATTTTCATACGTTTTTAATAATAATAATGCTATACATTGTTATTTAATGGCAGATCACAGCAACACTGTATATGTTTTTTAATACTACAGTTGAGAAGTCACATAACAATGCTGTGTATGTCTTTGCATACTGTAGCTCCCCGAGAATGGCTATGGGCCATAGCTGAAGTATGTAGGAGCACTTTTTAAATCAAATAGTGGTGAAATTACTTGATAATAAACTTACTTGTACTGTATAGTAAGGTAATAAACATTAAATTCCCCAAAACTGTGACACTGACCTTTGTATAAATAGTGCATGTAGCTGAAAATTTTTCTTCCACTTGCCGCTAGATCATATTTTGTATCATCTTCTATTCACCATCTTTGTCATTCCTGCATGATGATAAACTTAGTAAAATGTATGTAACTGATTGCCTTCAGACATGCTGTGGTATACAATTTAACAGGTGGGATACAAAACTTAAGGTTGTAAGCAAAGAACTACCTTAATATGTTTGATAAGGAAAGTCATAATCATATACAAATTTTCCATCTAAAAGTGGTTCCCAGTTTAAAAAAAAATGAAAATTGAATAAAAAACTATAAAAAGAATTAAACCTAGAAACAATGGTTACAAAAATCATTTTTACTTGAAATATGTAGAAAAAGAAGCTTTGAACAGAACTAACAGAGACTACTTTCCTCCAAATGTTTCCATGTACATTGTATTATCAACTACCATTTCTTTGTCAAATTACTTCGAAGCACATGTCCCTATTAACTATAGGTTCTCATGAGTAAGAGCAGTATCATGTATATGTTTTTACTAAATAAATGAACATTTCTAAGTAGCATAGAGTAGGAAATGCATTTAAAAAATCCACACAGTGGAGCTTCAATATTTCAATATGTTTACAGGATGGCAACACACATCAAGAAATGGTGGTACCTTACTTAAAGCTTCTCTTTCTTTACTGTAACAGTGGCATTCCCCATGCACGTCTGTGAATATGACCATGTTCAAAAGTATCAGAGCTTAAATTCAGAAAGAAATGGGAAGTATATTCCTGTACCAAGCAAGCTCCCCTAGCATTTTAGATTATTTTAAGAAGGTAAAAGTAGCATTATAAAAATGAACATAGTGTTTTCTAGACTTTGTTTTATTGAGTTTGACCTACAAAACTTCTCCTCAATACATCCAATATACAGAAAAATCTACTCTATTGTAACAAATCTCACACACAAAAAAAAGTGTGTCTAACTGAAATGCTTATTTAATTATTTGTCTTTATAGTTGCAAGAGAAGGGAAAGAGGCCACTTGGCAGACCTACCAATAGATGGGGATGATATTATTAAAATGAATCATACAGGATTAGTGTGAGGTTATGGACTGGATTCAACTTCCTTGAGACATTGTCAAAATCAACATGAATATTCAAACTCCTTAAAAACCAGAAATTTCTTTTATCATTAATTATCAAGTTTCTGAGAAAGAACCTGTACCATGAAATTACATGTTTAGCTGTGTGTTAAGTTTCATATTCGACCTAGTTAAGGAAACTGTACGAACATTACAAACAAGTAACTTCATCAGTCACATAAATGCATATTCTTAACAATGCATCCTTATTCTTCCTCAGCCAGGAAATCCTCTTGCCCATTTCATGCCTATTTTTACAAAGCATTTTCTTAAGTAAATCAACATCAACTAAAGTGGAAGAAATGTTGTAACTGATGGTTCAATATTGTATGTGTTAAATCAGAGCACGGTGGCGAGAGAATCGAACAATTTTCAATACCCCAAACCCACGACTGATGAATGTATCACTGCTGAGAGACAGCAAACTGCTGCATGGTGCTGAACGTCGAGGAAGTCGCGCAAGTGTCCGAGGTCCAAGCCGCCAGCCCAGCATAGCATCTCTGAGGCCACAATCACCTCAGTCACTAGGTGAGAAATATATTTTAATGGTGATATGATTCCATAATTCTTATGGTAATTTATCATTTCTGGTGACAACAAGATGCAAATAGCAAACTAAATACTAAGGAAACAGATTAATTAAACGAACAACTATCTTATACAACAGAACTCCAGTAAACTTCTTGGTAACATTGCCTGAATTCCCAACTTGATGTGGAGCTCATTTTGAAAAATATCTACAATGAGCATAGCCACAAAATACTAAAAAATAACACCAACTGAAAGACCAAGATCTTAAAGCTTGAAATATTATCTCCCCTCCACACATCTTTCATCATTTCAGTGCCTAATGAGAGCAGAACCATAAAAATTTTAATTTATATGAGAAGGGAACAAAGAAACTGCAAAATTTCAGGTCTTCTTTGTGGCTTTGCTGAACTATTGTTGGAATGCTGTGCTATTTAGTAACTATTTAGTAGTGTAAATAATGAGGCATTTCAGTGGAAAATTAGATAACCAACTTGGCTAGAGTAGTAAACGGTGTTTCACCCAAAACACAACACTGGCATCCTTAACCCAGGCAACACAATATTATCCCAAAGACATAAAATCTGCTGTACCTGTCTTAAATTAGACAATATTTCCTGCATATAAAATCAAAAAAATTGTTTAGAATTATGTAAGCATGTTTTAGTATTGGAATTCATAGAGAAAAAGCACACTGAAAACTGCAGTTTAAGAACAAATTCCTGTACTTGAAAAATAACAGTCTGTAATGTTCACATCAGAATTCATACTGTTATGCTGTAGTCTTACACTGAATAAACACACTAACCATCACAACACACCCGCAAGAGAGATAATGATAAACTACCTTACACAACTCAACTTGTTTTAATCTACTGTAAGGTTATCAGCAATAAGATGTAATTTAAAAAAATGTCACATGCAGTTAATGAATTCAAATATATCTGTCAATATACAAATAAAAGTATGTTTAGCAGCTACCTTTGCTAAACACTTAGAATAATAAAAATAATAGAGTTGTTTCCTCTAACATAGCAACAATGTAATAACAGAAGAAACAAATATATCACTTATGTAAAATTCAACACCAAGTTGTTGCACAACACTTTTATTTGTTGATTAATGCTCCAACATGTTTCCACCTTAATTGTTGGCCATCTTCAGGGAGCTTTCTTTAGTATGTGCAGCTTATATTTCAACTTATATGTTAGAAATTCCACATGTGATTAAAATTGTTATGACAATTTAATGTTACATGTTAATGACATATGGATTTTCTGACATAGAAGTTGAAATATAAGTTGTACATGCTATAGAAGCTCCTGAGGATGGCCAATAAGTGAGGCTGAAACATGTCACAGCATTAATCAATAAATAAAAGGGCTGTGTAACAAGTTGGCATTCAATTTTACATGTTTAATATAGTTGCACAAAATATTTGCAACATTAAAAACATATTATTCTGTATTATATTTACTCTTTATCAATGCAGCTAATACCATAAGCCCAGCAGGAGCCCAGTTCTTCATTGACTAAATTAAATTATCAAATCCTGAAAAGATGCATCATTCACAATACACTTGCATATGTAATTCTTCAGTAGAGACCGTGGCAGCACAGTGGTTAAGGTGCTGTGCTACAAATCGCACGGTTGCTGGTTCGATCCCAGCCTGTGTCAGTGGATTTTTCATTGACATAAAATCCTTCCGATCGCACTATGGCCCTGGGGTCGACTCAACCTCTAACAGATATGAGTACCAGGAGCATTTTCTGGGGGTAAAGGCGGTCGGTGCATAAGGCTGACAACCGTACCACCATCCTGTGCCATTGTCGTGAAATCTGGGAACCTTAACTTCCTGGAACCCTCTGGGCCTGTCCAGGCCTGTAAAGGGACTGCTTTACCTTTAACACACTAAATGGCTTCAACCTACTGAAGACAATTATCTTATTTTGTGGATCATTCAGGTTATGTTAGGTTGTGTTAGGTTAGGTATGTGAGGTACAGGCACAGAAGAAACAATATTCCACACCAGACTTTAGATCATACCCTTCTTGGTAATGCAAATATTAACAAGTTAGATAACATCCCCATATTTGTTAGACATAATTTAAACAGCCTGCTTATTATCACCACTACCTGACTAATGTCAACATTACCCACATTTCAGAGTGTAGCCTCAACATGCATAAATTCCACGTACTAATATTCAGTTTTGATCAATGCAATAACATACAGAAAGTCAACAGCTAGTGCTGAAAACTTTTCTTCAGTACGGGGAGATATTTACAAAAAGTGCATAATAAAAATTAAGTTCTTTGTATTTAAGATGTGTAATGATGGCCAGTTCCTCCCACTGTGTAACTACTGTTACCATTAAAAACAAATAAAGAGCAGATCATATTCAGTGACAGTGCAACAAGTGACCTCAAAAATAAACCAAAACATAAAAAATAATTCAACTTTTAGAAGAAAGGTTAGACTTAGAAAAAACCAACATAATTAGCTGAAGTACAATATGATTACATGACAGCATTAAATAACATTACTTGCTTGGCAGAATATTTAGAATTTTTGTTAACTCTCTTAGATAGAAGCATGAAAATACTGTGTATGCTTCTTTGAAAAAACCCAATTCCAGCTAACCCTTTTCTTATGCATGAGCATTGTATAATTGAATAATAACATTCAGAAATTACTGCCAACACTACTGCAGTATTGTAACATAAAAAGCTGAGGACAACAGGAAATAGCCATGTCCTAAAAGAACACAGACATATTAAGCCCTACAGTGTTCTCATTCATGTTTTATTTTTAAAATAATGTAGAAGTCTTCAAAGTATCTACAAAATTTTAGTGCAGAAAACTTAAATTCCTCTATATGAAACATTTGTCACACAAGAAACAAATTAAATACAAGTTGGTACCCTAAAACAATATTATATAAAAGTTAGCTATTGCATTAACATTCAAGCTGTGCTTGTTCATATACAATGCACTATAAAGTATTATCCCTCATTAAAGGTGAAGATTTAGAATTAGCCAATGTTACACATAGCCACATAGAGATGACATAACTAATGATTGGGCATTCACATAGACAGTTGTGACCAATCAACTCTTTCATCAAGGTTCACGACCGGGGAGCCGTGCCAGCAGTAATGCATCTGCAACCTCCAACAAGTCCAAGGAATCGCCCACTAAGGAAACCACCCCTAACAGCACAGCAGTACCTAACCACACACAGAGCGTCACTGTTGAGGTGCAGGAGCCCAAAATGTAAGAAGGATGTCAACAGTGATCACCAGCCACAATGGAATAATGGGCCATCTCTCTGTAAATAATACACACCTAAACCTTACCTTGTTCAGCCATGAACTATCTACTTCTGAATACTGAATATGAACATAGAAATAAAATTCATCTACAGTCTAGTTAAGAAAAAAGAAAAACCACAGTTCAGTTCAAAAGATTTTAACTGCAAAAATTCTACATGAAGAAACGTTACACAATGTCTATAAATTTTTTGGAATTACTAAGTATTCTATTATCAACTGTATTTATTTAATGTTGTCAATTCTAAACTGTGCAGTCTCATACCAAAACTTGCAGTCAGAACAGGTAAGAGGCATTGTAAGATCTGCGGTCCTCACAGAAGTGTTTCTGGAGATGCAAGTCTGCTGGGACCTGACACAGCATCATATCCCAGAAGACTTAAATCTTCACGTAAGACACATGATGATTATGTACCCAGTGTGTACACACAAACAGAAGATTGAAATCATATAGTGATTTTCACTAGGGACCAGCCAATTTATCTTTATTTCGCAGTTAATTCAAATTATACTTTATTAGAAAAATTAAACATGAAGTCACAAAAACTTAAGCAGGGGTAACAACATAAATTTTCATGTTTTCAGGGTGAGTGTTGCTCAAATCACATCATTTAGGTTTCTACGCCATGTAGTATAATGGGTTTGTTCAGACATTTCAGAGAAACTTGCTGCCTCTGTCATTGGGGCGATGGACTGTGGTGCAGCTGGAAGCTATAATGAAGGGAAGGAGGAAACATGCTAATTACAGAGGAAGGCTGAAAGGATTTTTCCCAGTCAGAACCACTAGCTATGATTCCTTCACCATAACTCTGATTGGCAAAAAATCTTGAAACCTTTCTACATAATTGACACATTTGTCTCTCCCCTGTTATTTCAACATCTACCTGAACCAAATTCAGTCACTGTGAAGAAGGAGGCAACAAGTTCCTCCAAAAGGCTAGGACAAGTCCATTATACTATACAGTCCAAAAAACAAAAAGACCATCATTTGAAGGTTGACAGTATAGTGAATCACCAATACCAAATGTATCAAGTGGTTTCATGGGATGTGAAATTAATATGCAATTTTATTGCTTGAATTAAAACTGAGGAAAGATGGTAATTTCAATAAAATCATCAGGCTATGTGTGCTACACTAAATGCGTTATTTGTGAAGTTGATTCAGATGATCTCGTGCCAATGTTTGACACTTCAAAATGCTCTCAGAATATGTCACACTTAATCAAAGAAAATAAATTTTGAAGTGACACCATCTAACATCTTTAAACATGAACTACCATTTATAATATGAAATTATAGCATTTTGTTATGTTGTTTAATTTGCTTAATGTACATTACAATCGCGTGTAACAGAACATCATTTTAACAGTTGACTGTATTTTATAAACTACAGTCCTTAGTTTATAACATTCAATCAATTGTTGCAATGATAAAGATTTAAACATCACATACACTAACAGTACCACTGTTATTGTATTGTGTTGTCTTGTGTGTGACCGAAATATGCATTCTATATTAACTGCAGAGATCAGTGATTATCTGACAGAAAGGAAAAAATGAAATTAATTAAAAACAAAAATATAATATATAACAATTTTTTCCCAGTCCATTCTGGGATCCATTATATTCTTTGAGACAGTTTACAGCTTATAAAATCAAAGTAAAAAAAAAATAATAGCAGTAGCAGTAGTATTAATAGCAAGTTTCACTTCACAACCTGCCTTGACTGTCTGATTTCTCAGAACATGATTTCATAGTATTTAACAACCTCTCTACGGGATTTATGTGCTCATATACATCTAGTGTTGCTTTCTTGTCTTCTAAGAACAAATTTCTTCAAACAGCGCTTTGTAATAAAACATTGCTAAAAAGAAATTAAAAAAATATATTATGTACTACATTGTATTAACACAATTCTTTTGACAGGATATTTTTTCTTCAGTTGACTTGCAGCGTTTCTTATAGAGTATGCATCATCAACTACCTATAAATCTGTGCCTCTTCTCACTAACTGACATTAATTAAAAATGCTTCAATGCTAAATTCATCAAACTTACTATACAAAACATATATACATGCATAGATCAGTTAATCAATATGTATATCGCACAGTGTACAATGTAGATTAGGCTGCAACTATGCACTCATTTTATTGAGCTTGTAATTTTAAAAAATCAAATACAGTGACACACAGAACTATTAGAGCTTAAATTCTAAATAGGTTTTGAAAATATTGTGTAGTTAAAGATGATTTAAAATATTATACTTATGTAACCAAAGAGGTCAATTTGTATGGCCTTTACATATTAACAGAATTCTATATACCATTTGCTCTCCTTTAAGCTGCTAAACTCATGGTGCACAATTTTTATATAGTACCTTTCTTATTATTTGTTCACATATATATAAATGGCATCTGCTATCAGAAAATTTGGGGAAGGTTTTCTAATCAGCATTTGCCAGACACTTTGAAAACAAAAACATACTTTTGATGATAATTTAAGAGCAGATGGGCATGTATAATCTATTACAAAAGTAGCAACTTCTTTCTCATACTTGGTGTGTGTATTAATTCAATTAGTTTAATATAATTATAGCACTAATACTTCAACAGAAAGTGAAACAAAAAAGTTTTTGCTATTGAAATAATATTTCCCACTGCTGCTCAAATGTAAAACAAGCTATACTGTGAATACTTATAAATATATAATATAGATATGAAGATTTTCTGTATTAACCTACCTTATACACATAGCTTTGGCAACTTAATAACTTGTAGAGAAATATCTTAGAGGTGAAACTCTTTCTTGATGAAGAATATAATTTTACATACATCATAGTATGAACTGCACTTTGTCTAATCTTCTTAAATGTCACCAATTCTAAAAGCCAGGGTTAATTTTAATGCTTGAATTTGGGTCAATGGGGAAGTGGCCCAAGTCCTGCTCATTAAAATGGCACCCAACACTAAGGTGTGTATAATCATATAGAGACTAAACACACTGACATGAAACTATCATTACTTTTTTAACATTACAAAGTACTATATTTATACTAATATTCCTCCTCATTCCAAGAATATTGGTGTGCTTGTATTGGTTTTCATTTTTTTAACGGTATGCTGCAAGGAAAGAATAATTGATGTGGAACGGAATAACTCTTTTTCTACGATTTCTGTCTGTAGAATAGTAACTATATTTATAAACAATGTGGAGAAGGTGGGAATGAAGGATGAGATTAGCAAAGAGTAACTTGGAAAGGATTCAGAATAGAACTAAAATTACTTCAAAATGCCAACTGAATCCACTTAATATTCTTGTCTTTCAAAAAAACATGTAAACAACTGTAGAAATAGCATTTATTATATTTCCACATACAAAATATTTACTGCTCTTACTCAATACAGTATGAAAAATGTATCACTTAACTTACTTTTAATAAAAACTCTATCTTACAATAACGTGCGATTAATTTTTATCCAAAATCACACATTAACCAAATTGCTGATCTTCCTGCTTTTTAATGTAACATTAAAAGCTAACAATTTCTATATGAAAGTGAAAGAAATCCTCAAATAAATAAATAGAAATACCTGATTTAGAGCATACATACAAGCTAAAGAACCTACAATTCAAAAATAAACTAACATAGAATTTTACTTTAGTTATGTAATCTTGAAAAGCTTCAAACTTATAACAATGTGTGTGAGGCTCATGTGAAATTTTCTCTGCAATAAAGGGGCATGGGTCAGTAACATTTTATGTATGTCACTTCTGACAGCAACAAACAACAAACTTCAAAACTTGCATTAGAATCAGACACCATCATGAAAATTTTGCCCCTGAACTGTGTTGATCTGACAAGAAATGACCATAAAGTAACAATCATGACAAAATGAAGAGCACACATTAAATTCAAAGCATAAGTTACCCTTTAAATTAAAAAGGTGTATACTAAGATGTAACATGGGAGAGTAACATTCTTGATATAACCACAGCATCACAAATAAATGAAAATTATAAACTTATTACACTACTATAAATGCATTTTTATTTCAATCTCTGTTACCCCCTTATTCTTTTCTATCAATTTATTTTATCTTTCAAGTTTATCTTTACATTTTCTGAAAAAGGTGCTGCTACAACAGCAGCAAAGAAGCACTCATTTAAAATATGTTTATGTAAACAATTTACACTACACACAGCACTGAAGTAGGGCCAGAATATAATATGGAAATTAGTCTACTCTTAAAATTCAGTCAAGCCATTTTCAAATACTTACCATAATGTGATACTAGTCTATTCCACAGCAAAATTAATGTTGATACAAGCAGATTTTTTTCCCCATTCTTCCTTGAATTTCTTCAAAACTATTAATTTGCTTCAAAACTAAGTACCATGCATTAACATGAGTAATTAACAATTATCTTTTTTCAGAGAACCAATATAGTTTTGTAACTTTCTTGGATGTCCAAATCACACACGTCATTTCCAACAGAATCTTCAATGATGTACTACAACAACAATTACTATTTTTAAAATGGTATTTCAGCTTTAACAAATGAGAACACTGTTATAACTGTATAACAAAAATAATTTAATACAGATATATACATTATACAAATGATATCAATTTAAACATTATGGGTTATTGAGGTGGTCGATATAAATGGAGTCTCTTCTTGGAATACATGTTTTATGTTTGTTTAATTCAATAACTGTTTGAATTCAATCACTATTTGTAGGACTTCTTGGCTCTCCAATCTAGGTACTCGTCAAATTCAGCTTCATCTTCACTAGATAATTCAGAATCATCATCGTCACCATTGTTCCTTCTACATACAGCTTTCACTACAGCCTCCTTCTTAAGTTCCAAATCCAAAACTCTGAAGTACAGAAAACAAACACAATTCCATACGTATCCATACATCAGTACAATTTGCTTCATTCTTATTTACTTTCTCATTTAGTTCCAATAAATGTAAATTATAAATGGGTATGACCCTTTTAAATATTCCAAGCATAGAATTCCCAAGTTACATGAATATACCTGTGTAGATGAGGCTAATAAAAAAATTTGTTAATTCCATCTTGTTACTTATGAGTATTCAGATATTTGTATAGAATGGGGATATTTATATATCTATATACAAGTGGTTCTATATCCACTGGTTTTTACCAACTATGGATCTTTGGAATGAGCAAAATAAATGAATAATAAATTGTCAAGCCCTAAGGCTTTTTGACATTGGAAATGCTAGGGTTACAATAAATTAATCAAACAGTAAATCAATCAGTCAAAGCAATCAATCATGGCAAAGATTAGAGATACTGTATTGTGATCAATTCCAAGAAACCTATATAAAATAGCCACAGAAATATGCAGTAATTACAAACTTACTTAAAACACACATTTGTAGCACCACAAATATCAGATATGTAGTAAACAAAGCAATATATGTGTGAGACTTCCACATAATGTTCACAGGTTTTCCACTGGGTGGTATGTTGGTCTAGTAACCATAATCCTTGATGAACACTGCCAAGGTAATTAAATTGGCCACTGTCACTCTATATAAT
>Ga0123355_10011754_pt1 | contig 13523 bp, 9 predicted proteins | sample TergutEmb28metaG_3_FD_89872 | JGI IMG/M metagenome (GOLD analysis project Ga0123355, IMG submission 89872) | Embiratermes neotenicus P1 segment gut microbial communities from Petit-Saut dam, French Guiana - Emb289 P1 | ecosystem: Host-associated > Arthropoda: Insects > Digestive system > Gut ...
GGAAGTGGCAGAGCCAACAGGAAGTAGTGTGCCCTATGGGCACACTACTTCCTGTTGGCTCTGCCACTTCCCCACTCCAACTTAACCAGGTATAAATACCCCACACAATCCATCCACTGACATACTTCATTCACCTGCCCGTGAAGATGGAACCGACAGCGAGTTCCGAAACGTCGGCATTTAGAACTCAGACGCCGGGGAATTACCCAAAAAGGAACAAATTACATTTAGAACACGGCGAAAGTTTAAAAACAGGACTTGTATCTGTTTGGCAACACAACTTGGATCCTCAGTACCAACTGTAAATACGACAGTGAAATGCTGGAAAAAAGTAAATACAATATTCTGCTGCCTCAGTACAAAATTGTCCACACAATTTGACAAATGACTTAATTAGAAACAAGATACTAATTTTTCAAATTTAAATTATATTAAATTACACAGAACCAATGCTGCCATTTGGTTTAACAAAATATGCAGATCAAACTGTCTGACATACAAGTACACTGAAATCATCGTCAACACAAAATATTATCTGTATTTCATATTTTAACATATAAGAGTAAACCATACATTTTAAAACTCAATATTTTACATTTATGCAATGGTTCTTTATGTTTGTGTAATATATCGTTTGTATGACACATCTCTGAGGATGGCCACAAGTGTGGTCAAATGGTACTAGACTTACTATGTTTATAATATGAGACACTCTTACATGTTTACATGCATTTGTTGGTTTCATCTCCATATTGGACACCAATTTTTGTTTCTGAGATCCACAGGTTGCAGATGTTCTTCACGTACTGCTGAAGGCTATGTGCTGAACATTTCTGTTCAGTATTATAGTCCAGGAAACTAATAAGCTTTAGTGTTTTATGCACATCTCTGACAATGTTTAAAGTGCATATAATTATGAGTTGTGCCCACAAAAATTAAAAAGTTCAAACAATACTACACTGACCTGGCGACAGATACACTTCATGGGGCACAATAAACAGTTAAGAAACAGCAAACTTCTAAACTGGTTATATTGAACTACATTTGTGTTAAGGAGATAAAATATATTCATATTTCATAACACAATGAAGGTTAGATTGAATCATCTGATGCCAATGTTACCGACTGAAAGCATGCAATGTGATGCTCAAAACGCTGAACTCTACCTCTTGGCAACAACCAATTAGAGCTGCTCTTAAATTCTGGTATTTTTGACACCACACCGGATATTTAAATTTGGCACCAAAGGTCTCAAGGTGAAAACCAAAGTTATTACGGCAAAGTACATGTCTGAGTTACAAGATTATAACTTTTGAATAAATACTCATTTACTCTTTTTGCCCAGTATATCTTATTTATTATTATAAGCACAACTTATAACAAAAATTCATGTAGTATTAAACTTCACAATTCACTAGTTATTGTACATCAACCATCCGTTTACACAAACACATTTGTAATCTCAAATAAAACATAAAATTCTGGATTATACCATCGTCAATGACTGCACATCAACCACCTACTGCCCACAGCACTGAACAACTCTTTTCTCACCATGGATCGTACCTGGGAACCCTCTTCTGTGCCACCAACAATACGGAAGCCAAACCCTGTCTCCTGTCGAACCAAAGTGACCAAGGTTTCTATCCATTCTACACCAGGTCCTGCAGGGTAAATACGCACTCCTGGTCCAAGACCCAGCCATCTCAAATCCCGAGGATATCTACAGACATCAATCACAAAATACCCGTATCCACTCTCCAGACAATCACAGGAGCTTGCCAGCTTGTGTAATGTTCACAGTGTGGCTTAGCCACACTGTGAACATTACACATATACACAAAATCACAACTGGGAGATAAGTACTTGTTACAGTATACATTATTAATCAGTATTTGTATTAAAATCAGTAAACACTGTCATACTGAACATAATTAAACTAATGTCAAGTGCAGTATAGTGAACAAATGCTGTACAAAGCAGATTTGGTAACAGCAAACTGCACTGTATAAATTAGTCACCAGATTACTTGCTATGTGAATTCTGTAACACTGCACAAAGCTGCAGTCAGCATGGCATGGCCACTGCTAGGCCCACTTCTGAAGAGCCAGGCAGCAATACACCTCTTTCAAAAACATTTACTCTGTTTAGAACACATTCCTAGCCCCAGTCACTGTAGATATTCTTGAAACAGGCAGAAAACACTTGGTGGTGCACGCACAATGCTTGCCCCTTCACCCCTCAAAAAAAACAATTAGCTAACAAGTGACATTTCCACTGCAATGACATTTAGAATTCAGGTCTTCTAAGTTTCAGACTGAGCAGCAGGGTTACTGGCACCTGATGTTTCAGACACCTTCAGAGGTCAGAGGGTCCACACAATCTAAACCATCCTCCTACCAAGGATAACAACCCTGAGAACATGAAGCCTCAAATATCATGCAGTCTACTCAGTAATACACTGTTACAATACAATACACTGTTACAATACAATACACAGAGGAATCCCAATGTAGAATATTTAACAACTCTTATACAATAAACACACAGATTATGTTATGGCAGTGAACCTGAAATGAAGTCCTTTAACAACTCCAAGGCAGAGGGGCTTTAGGCAAGGACAAAGTTGCAAACACCAACAAGGAAAAAAGTGCACCTGAAAGGATGACAGCACAGCTACTTTGCACAATCATTATTAGTGAAATAAAGTCCTACTGCTCTGACAGCTCTGACCCAGCAGTGTAACAAGGAACAGAAACATGACGATGATCTGGTGGTAACCTCAGGTGCACAGAACCAGTTGGAAAAGCAATCACAGTGTTTTAATATTACCTCTGAATACAAATATGAAAATTTTTCTTACACTTAAGCATCTGTGTGATTAAACTCTGATATGTAAATGAAATTAATTACCACACACTGCAACATTATGAGTAACGTCATCATTGTACACACCATAAAGGAGCATGGAGGAATGGAGGCATAGTTCCACTTAATATTAACATTGGCTATAAGTGGAGGTCAATGGTTAGCCACGTGCCCCTCCTGCTACAATGCTGATACCCCCGAATTGGAGGCTGGGTGGACGGCTATTGGCTATTTGGACAAGAGAAAAACTCCTTGTCCCTGGTGGAATACAAGCCCAGATCATTCAACCGGTAGCCTAGTTAAGAGTGAAGATATGTTTCCCCCTTCTGAAACATGCAGACTGGTTCTGCAGCCCAACCAGCTAGGGCTGTTCCTCCAGCAAAAAGCAGCTGAGGCCTGAAGTCAACCACTCACCTCCATCTAATGCAACGGTTAAGGATGAGTGGAACAATACCTCTCCTCCCCCACATGCCTTCATGCTGAGTTCAAATGCTGTATCTTCCAGTTATGTAAACAGTTGCTTCATATGCATTTACCTTGTAACTGTACTTGGATGTGGCTGCTCATGCTCAAAACTGGTGCTTTCCTTCCTTTTGTTGGCATTGTCTGAGGCCACACAGTACACTGTGTCACCAGAAACATTCTGCCGCTGGGATGCATATCCAGAAACAGGATGCTGGTACCCAAAGTCTTTGTGAGGAACGTGGCCTGAATGAACATCAGCATAACCATAACCGTACCCAGATTCATACTGTCCTCCATAGCCATTGTGATATGATTGTGGCACATAATAACTGACATAGTCTGTTGACGGTGATCGATTATTTGGGATATTGGCGTGATCTACAACAGTGGCATTGTATGTACCAGTGCCGGCAGAATGAGGGGTACTGTCTGGTGAGTAAGAGCCTCCATAATGGCCATCATGGCCTTTGTTCCAAGCATCCCTTTGTTGTAAGGATCCTGAATCCAAATTTGAGTCAGGATCCATATTATTTTCCAGGCCCCTGCTGCAACCATAATCCCTTTGTACAGGTCGCAAAGGATCTTGAAGTGAGGCTGCACCCAGACGATCACTCAGGTTGGCCACCGGACTTCTTCCACCACCATCATATGGATCAGGGTAATTAAATGCAGTTTTATAATTGTCATAAGGAGTAGTAAGAGGGGAAGAGACACCAACAACATCTGCACCATTCTCCTCACACTTTGCCACCCCAGCACCTCCCAATCCTACATCTAACGCTGTAGTCCTCACACTTTCCGAAGGTGACCAAGGTCTCCTGTCTCGCTCTGAAGTAGGTGTTTTTGGACGGTTCCTTGTGTCTACTAATGGAGTTTTTGGCCTATTGGGAATCACTTCTTTCTGCTGTGTACTGTAGAGATCTGCTGTAGGAGTTTTGCTACGATACATGCCAGCTGTTGAGCCAGTACTGCCAACGTTAGCTTTCCTGCCTCCTGTACTACCGCTACCTACACTACCAAGACCTGGTGCCAAAACAGGTTCATCTTTCTTCCTAGGTTTGTTCTTACCAGGAGAACCTGGACCACCTCGCTGAACCGTCACTGTTGCTTCCTGATTCCTTGCACAGTCCTTGAGCACCTGCACAACTTCACCATGACACATATTGCGCACACTAATTGAATTGATATCCACCAAGATGTCACCCTCCATCAAGTTCTTACACCTCTGCCTATCTAGGATCTTCTTCACTTTCTGACCGTACGCACTGTCAGCTATAGTGAAGCCAAACCCCATGGCACCTTTCACAATAGAGATGCTAAGAAATTCAGGCCTGTCCATGCCAGGGCTCTGGTCAACAAAACCACTCGCACCCGACGCCTCACTTAACAGAACATCTGTGCTACTTGGACGCTGAATATTCTTCGTTTTCTCAGCAGCACACAAATCAGGCATTGACTTCACAGAGCTGTTCACCAAATCTTCTGATCCATTGTGAGTATGGATACCATCTGAGGATACATCGAGGAAGTTGTAACTGCCACCTTTGAGACCAACATCATGTTCCATGTAGAGACTGGGATCTGCATCTACAACAGACATTTAATGACATCAGCATTTCACACTATATGAGATCAAATGATAGAATTATTCGCAAATAATAAACTGGGAAGGATGATGAAGATTGCAGTTTTTACCATACACAGTCATCCTTCCGGTTTCTACACTGTGTACTGCAGAGTACTGGTTCAAGAAGATGCTTTAGACTGTACCGCAGCATCCTCTTGTAACAATGCATATACCCTGAAGACAGAGGCAGTTATGCTTCCCTGTAATACTGGAACATTTAATCCCTATCTCTGGTAAAAATCTAAAACCCCATGCACTTCAGCATCCACTTTAACTAATGTGGTCTCCACAACAATGGAGGCAACAGGCACCTGCCCAACTATGGAACAGCCAACCAATACATGATGAAAAAACCCAACAGACAATAATCATTTAAACAACCACAAAAACCTGAACACTCAATAGTTTTCACCCAATGTGATGTATAATCACAGCACCTGCCTGCAGGGACTAAGAAAAGACTACAAGGAAAACCTCAGTCAGGATACCCAATGTCCTAATGAGACTCCATTTGGGCAGTTCCGAAACGGATGTCACTTTCTGAGAAGATTCAAACTCAGCACCTCCAAAATGCAGTAACACTACCTGACAAAATTCCTTAGTATACAGAGAAGAAAAAAGTGGTGAACTGTTATTTAAGAAAGCACCTTGAAGGAAACCACAGGTGAAATTTAGCAAGTCCCAAGTCCTTTTTGAGTCCCTGCATAATGTATTGCACTTGTATTAACCCTGAAATGACAGGGTTGGTATTTAGATGTCAGCACATGGTTTATGAAATATGTATTATTCGAACAGAAAAATATTATGAAATAACTGGAAATTTGTGGAAAATAAAATGGAAATTTTGGAGCATGTCTTAAAGTGCTATAAATTTCCTTGTTACCTCAATATATATATATATATATAGGGAATTTGTAGGGGTGTTTTTATGTGCATTTAAAGGTTCGTCTTCTTATGCATTACACTACATTCCATAAATAATGCAACTAAAATAAACATTTTATGACAGCATAAGACTTTCCTGAAAACGCTGTGCGTGGCGTAGCAACACACAGTGGAAGTAAACATAAACTTTCATGTTCCATGGTAACATACACAGCATATATACATATATATGTGCATGCCCAGTTTTAAAATGGGGGAAGAAAGAAAGAAGGCAGAAAAGAAAAAATGAAGAGGGAATAACAAAAGAAAGGAAAGAAAATAAAAGAGCAATTTACATAGAGAGACTATCAGATGAGGCCAAAACAGGCCTGCCAAAGTCTAACTTGTGACTGATGATGACAATGATGACATATCTACCAGAAACCATACATATATTCATTCATTCATCTGTTCATTCTCTTCAAGGCAGTATTAACAGCACATCTGTCAACTGCCTGCTACATAATTTTGCCTCTCGATCAGAGCAGAATCATACTAAATCCACGAACTAAAATTATTTCTTACCAACAAAAAATTAGAAACATATGGCTGGTTACACTGTAGAACAAATTTTGCTAAGGTGTCAGAGATGAAGCCCCACTGGGATATGGTACTGTGTAGTGTGGTACACGTGTTAATGTTTTAGATGCAGCTGCTCATAATCAGGTTCCTGGACAGGACACTATAAGCAGCACATCAATTCCATTCTTTTTATTTTGTCCACACAAAAGCAGAAAGACTGACAATTCTAGCCTTCTGTCACTGTACAAGTCATCCCAGTGTCCATGCAATATCAGGAACTACTCGTATGTGCCCAATCCAGATGACTTCCATCTGCAGCAGCACCACTGGCACAAGCTCAAATCTTGAACATAATTTGCAGCTAACTGTAGAGACACATACCTGGAGCATTTACAGCAACAGTTGTAACTACCTCAGTATTGGGGTCATTAGGGTCGAAAGGCAGTGGATAACCACGGCACACCTCCAGTGTGACTGTCTCTGCTGGGGCAATGGATTGGAACACGCTCACCATGTCGTGATGTGTGAAACCCAGCACACAGGTCTCATTGACATACACCAACACATCACCTGAGTTCAAACAAGTTGCCAAGTGAGAACAGAATCAGAAATACTGTACAGTCTTAAGGTATGCAGTTAACTGAAACAAATTTCAATGTCAAACTCCTACCAGGTTCCACAGAACCAGCAACACGCCATCAATATAATATAAAATAAAATAACCTCCAAAGGCATAAAGAACATGAATATTTACATATCACAAAATAAATGTTTATGCTTTCTGGAAGGTAAAATACATTTAATAATTAAAGAAAAGTCACAGTACATAAAGCACAAAAGCAATCGTCACTTAATGCAGGAGAGAGCTTGTCTGAGAAGAGAGTGATCTATGCAACGTCAGGACAGTGGGGGGAAATGACTCTTCAGCCACATGGTCTCACCCCAGTTTGTTGGAACCAGTCACAAAAGTTTAAAAAAACAGTATAAAAATGGTCATTCACAGAAGGTCAAAAGGCCAGCATCAATATTCTACTGTACACAGAATTGACACTAATGACACCAGTAAACATTTGCTTTCAGTAACAGTTTGAACTTCAGTTTGGGAAAAGCACAAATCTGTCAAATATTTTGTATTCAACTCTTACTTTGTGCCTAACACACTAGAAAGTCATAAAATAAACATCCCGTGCAACAACACACTAACACACAGCAAAAGATGGAAAGTTTAACCTACAGATCATTAAGCAGTTTTTGGTCAGTGAACAACCTAGTAGAGCTGGCAGATGGGTCTACTCTACACATGGTGCGGCAAGGAAAGGACATGTGTTCTGCTGTGTCCGCCAATCTGCTAACACTATCGCTGTACAGGAGACTTGCTGCTAGCCTTCTGCTTAACATTTTCCTAGTCAAGCACTGACAGATGAAGTGAACGTGATCAGACAGCATCACTGTCGTTAGCCTTCATTAGTGTAAACAACTTTCCAGGTAGTCAATCTATGTTAGAATATCTTAGGACAGGTTTACTGCACTAATGAACCTTTATGTGAGACTATACAACAGGGCTTCAAAATTTATAAATCTTTTTGATTCTTGCTTGTTGCAGTACTGTAGTGTATGACAATACTGATAACACCAGGTTCACACTGCAATATGAATACTAGAATAAAAAATGATCAACATTCATGAGGTAACCACCTGTCTGCAGTTTGCCATCAAGCCACGCTGGGCCATTAGGCACCACGGACTTTATCTGCAGAAACTCCTCTTCTGTATCATCTCCTCCAACAATGGTGAAACCCAATCCTCGTGAAGACTTTACAAGCGTTGTTCGAATCTGCTCACCACGCAGTTCGTTTGGATTACGGGTAAAGAAAGCACGTTCAAAATCTGGAAAGAAAAGCCACATCTTAAATGTCTGACAAAATGTACAACTGGACAATACATAATTGCCTAGTGTCAGTGCTTTATTTAACTTGCCTCAAGATCAGAAGATAATATTAAACAGACCAAAAGAATATATGGTAAGAGTGTGTGTGTGTGTGTGTGTGTGTGTGTGTGTGTGTGTGTGTGTGTGTGTACCAGACTGGTCTGGCCCAGGACAGGGGCCACTGCAAACATGGCTACGAACAATCTGGTTGATAAAATGGTAGAAATTTGATTAGCTGAAAACTAACAGCTTCTCAAGGAGAAAACAGCTCCACAGAGTTGAAAGAATAACTTTCATAAAATTTCATAAACTCACCATCTGGGCGTTTTGAAGTACCAGAGTGGTTGCTGAGAGCTGCCTGAGGTCCAGACAGAAACTGGGTTTTCATTCCTTTCTGATCATTGCAGTCTGTTACAGAAAAAAACATTCAGTTTAACACCAATACAGAAAAATCTGCAAGCAGAATAAGTACAAAGCGCACTTTCGAGACATGGCTTCATAACACAGAACTTTCATCCTGCATATACAGTATTCAATATACGATATTAAATTTGCAACCTGTATGTTGCTGTGATAATACAGGAATCTCAAACATCGATACCAGAAAGGTTGTGATGTATCGAGCTACAGCATACATATTAATAACAATTTAGTCCTACTACTTTTAAACAGTCCTCTGTTCACAATGATACTGTAGGCATTAATCATGGCTTGGGATTATATATTAACTGTGAATGAAGATCAGTGTGGGCATGCACGCATTTGTGTTCATTGACACACAATACCAGCACATGCCTGAACCACTGTAAATTCATTTACAAACCAATAATGTCAATCTGATATGAGATAAAATGAGTCTATCATTATCCATAATGATGGCAATCCTCATATAAGGTTAATTTTTTGAGGAGGGGGGAAGGGTGGCAGGCTAGATGCTGAACAATGCTGACATACAAATGCACAAATGGAATGACAAGAGACATGTGCCAGTTATGTCCAGCTGCCATGACATCAAACTTGTTCCAAAGAATACTGGATAAGTGGGTGGACGCTGTGGAACCTAAGCACGTATGTATAGTTATGATTTGGCCGCAGGTGGGATGACTTCACAAATAACTGCAAATCCTGAATGTGACAATCCATAATTCACACACGGTATTTCAGCTCGGACCAAAACACAGATCACCAAGTGAGGAGCACCGATCTAGCGAATTGCATCATCAGCACCAACAGGCTACCAGTGTGAGCTGGTAAAGATTAAACGACAGTGACTATCCTACCGGTTGTGCAACTACAGAGCTGCGCTTCAATTACGGGCAGGAGCAACTTCCATTCTGGGGCGATGATGAGTTGTCCACTTCTTGAAACAAGGGAAATTTCATGGAATTTCTCAATGTGTTGGAAAATCATGGCTCACTTGTTGAAAATCAAATGAATTCAGCCACTGGTATTTAATGTCAAATACAAATTAATTTTATTTCACTAAATCAGCTATTCTAAAATTCAAATAATTAAAAAACAAGCATTAAACACAGATACTGATACGTACTATTTATTTATGCTACAGAGTTCTGTACTTAATCACAATGTTGATAAATAACCAATACCAACTTTGCTGACACTGCTAAAATAAAGTCTGTTAAGTACGTTTTTAAAAAGTCCTAACGAAAATTAACCTAATGCTAAAACAAGCACACCTTTCTTTTACACTCTGCCACTAGTGTGCACAGACTACCAGCCCCACTATCCAGCTGTTGGTAATATACCGTCATGCAATCTCCACCTAATGCCTAGAAACATGAAACACCTTCCACTCTCAGAACAACAGAGGACAGGATGTACACTGGTACAAGCACAAAATAATACTGCCCTGACCATTACCTGTCCCTGAATGTCAAAACACCAGTTACAAAAGGGCACCTCCCTACAAGAAACAAACCTGAGTTTCTTTAATCATAACTTCACAAAAACGGTGTGCATGTTCAGGGGTCAAGTACAATGTCCTTCACTACATACTTCTTACGAGGATCATTAGCAAATTTGCTAACTTCTCTATCTATATTTGGAACTTACTAGCACTGTCCTGAGCTGCCCGCTTAGCTTGGATCACTGGATTTTCATACTGTGTCCGCCTGTTAACATGATCTATGTAGTAGGTACCATAGTGTGGGTCATCTATTTTCTCCCAACCGTATGGCAATTCGTCATCTAAACATTCCTCCAGGGACTTCTTCTGAAACTTCGATAGTCGCGGGTCCAACCAGTGAGAGGTGCCGGAGTTATGACTGCAAAATTCAAACTCATTTAATATTTCACACACTTTAAACTACAGACCCGACTACATCAAGCTCCACAGACAACTACCAGCATATGGCCAAATTAACTTCGCTGATCAACTCCACACAGCACACTCCTTCTTCAGAGGCTTACAGTTGCTCAAGTACTCAAGAAATTCCATGCCTTCCACACAATGTGAAATTTATTACCATGTTCACAAAGTCCCTCCATTTGCTTCTATAGTGAGCCAAATTAATCCATTCCACACCCCAGTATCCCAGTGCCTTAACATCCTGCATGGCTCTATAACTCACAATTCTTTTAAAATGTGGCAAAATTGAAATACGTGAAAAAAAAAAAAAATTAAAAATCGGTGTTTGGTACCGAGAGATGTGGCTAATGTATTGACTACTTATGGAAATATCAGATTCTCCAAGGCCACTAGTTCTTGGAGTTAATTTGATCTTAACATTCAATCAACACCAAAGCCTTACTTTCTTTCCGGTCACTGGCCAATATCGTGTAAGTATTTCTGATCCTTTCATGAGTGCTACATGTCCCACCCATCTGCTCCTCAATTTTGATACTAAAAGTCAATATGAGAAAATCAAATTATTCACCCCTACAAAACTAGAGGCAAAATTATAGTTTTGTATATTTTAATCTAAGTGTTCTTGAACAGCAGATGGGAGGGCAGAAGATTGTGAACTGAATGGCAGGCACCATGAGGTCCCAGAATTTTGTAACTTCTTTATGAATTCAGTGTTGATTTGTTACTGTGCTGTTCAAATTCTTAAACTTAGTAACATTTTGTGGATTCAGTACAATTTTGTCCAATACTCTTGTTGTGTGACTTGACATACTGTATTCTGTGAGTTTACTTCTCAATAAATCTCTCTACTGGCACCTAAATACAACTTCTGCATTTACATCACACTCATGCTCTCACCCAAAAATGACCGGCGTCAAAACAGACGCGTCCCATTCAATTTCAGCCCCTCTTGGTTTAAGTGGACATATTAAAATGCAAAATGTAAAATCAATTTTAATATTATCTCATTGTTTCAGACCATTCTGAACGACAAATTCAGCATAACTATACTCACTTAATTTCAAGTACACATCATTATATCAACAATACATAACCATTAAGTACTGTTTCATATTCAGGCCCTATTTATCTGTATTCCTTTGATAGTACATGCTGATGGAAACTGACAAAATTTAAATTAGACATACAGTCAAGTATCTCACGATACTACAGGACTCTCTCTTTGTAAAATGACAATGTAACAAAGAAAGTCTATCATAATGATTACTATATCTGCACGAAATGATGGAATGATCAACAGTCACAGGAAGGAAATCTGCTGTTTTTGCCACCTAATATCTTTGTGATTTAAGAGTTTCAGAATCATGGAATCCCCCTCCACAAAACTTAGCTGAATAATGCTTCAGCTTCCAACAGTTCTGAATCTCAACTTCTTCTGTATGCTCAATGGCCACTGAAACAACAGACAGCTCAGAAGTTCTGATGACTCCAGATCACCATTTTGGCAGATAATGAAATGCCACGTGAGCCGTCATGGACCAGAACAGTCCAGTACTCAGTCCTTCAAGTGGTTCAGTCACCACAATGTGGTCCCAGATGATGTGACCACTAGCCACAGCCTCAGCTGCTCTCATGACAAGCCTGAAAGCATTCCTCCCTAATGTATTTTCGGGAGAAAAAGTAACCTCGGCAGCTCATATCATCTGGCTACACAATAACAAGTCACACAAAACATGCAACACTTGCAATATCTCATGTACAGAGCTGACATCAGTACTCACTCTATGAAGTACACTTCCCCTCTCTCAGTATAAGCTTTCTCCCAATTAGGTGGAAGAGGTCCCAGATCTGAATGAAGACAGTCAGCTCCCTCTCCAGCATGGAAATAACTTGGGGGGGCTCCCAATCCTGGTAACTGGTCTCCTCCAGGACTGTCTCCACACATCCCTTATGACACACAGGATTATCACCATACAACGAACATACTACGGTACGCCTTGTCCACATCAGCGTAAATTAGCAAATCCTTACGCAACCCATATTTGTTGTTCCATCTATCAGGTTGCATCAGGAACTATAATATAGTGCTTAAAATCAGAATGTACAACACTTCTGTCTTGCGAGTGAATACACACTTGGATATGATCACATCTGACAGAATAAACAGGATATTTTAACTTCATAAAGATGGCGTGAAGAGTCACATTCAGTACTGGAATAACAGGGCACTGCAAAGCAACATGATAAAAACCTTGATTCTATCATTACAATTGTCCTGTAAGTGGACGGAAATGGTAACATACCTGGTTACTTGGTAAAATGGTTTTCTTTTATTTGACCACCACAAATCAACAGTATTAACCTTTTGTAAGCATATTTTAGTTTCAAAATCAAAGATTACAAGCAAATAAATTCTTAATAAACTACCACCTGATGTATCCACAGTTAATGCTAGTGACACCTGGAGAAAAAAAAACACACACGCACACATACAATGTGGTAATGTGATATGAAATATACACTCCCTGTTTGGGGTACTTTCTGGATACATCTGTATATCGCATGTATGAAATTCAAATAGCTTGAAACAACTGTAACTAGTCCACCAGTTTCTGGTGAAGTACATCTAGTTTAGCTGTGTGAGTATGCACAATGGGGAAATGTACAAACTCTTTTTTCTTGAACACACAGAATTAGAGTTGCACATAGTTGCAGTTGTCTTCAACCAACCTAGAATCCTAGACAGTTGCACCAGTATGTTGACACCATGCCTGGCTACCTCTGTCACTAGACAGTTGCACCAGTATGTTGACACCATGCCTGGCTACCTCTGTCACTAGACAGTTGCACCAGTATGTTGA
>Ga0123355_10011757_pt1 | contig 13521 bp, 8 predicted proteins | sample TergutEmb28metaG_3_FD_89872 | JGI IMG/M metagenome (GOLD analysis project Ga0123355, IMG submission 89872) | Embiratermes neotenicus P1 segment gut microbial communities from Petit-Saut dam, French Guiana - Emb289 P1 | ecosystem: Host-associated > Arthropoda: Insects > Digestive system > Gut ...
TTCAACAGAATAGTCGCAAGCTCCTGATGATGGATATATTAATGTCTGAAACATGTTGAGCACATAAGAAGTGAAATAAAATAGCAAGTGACATCAAGTTGGTCTTTTATTCTTCAACTAGAATAATATTATTTTACACGTTACTATCTAAAAGAGGCCTACCATAAAACTTCTTTCTTGGTTGGCAAATACAAGCGTAATTTAAACACGTTTACCTCAAGGTTTTAGCCTGCATTCATTTTGCCATGGATTTACAGTCTCACAGAAAACAATGTCATAATTATGAAAATAATACTGCCATAAGCAAATTATCAAAACCTAGGATAATGATTCTTAGATATGAGGTTCAGTTATGGTGGTGGTGGTGGTGGTGGTGATGATGACGACTACTACCAATGTCTGTATACTTTCTCTACATGTGTTTCATAGATGGGTGCATAATATTAAAATGTTCTCTTAAAGAGATAGGGTGGAAGGGTGTGAACCAATTTCATTTGATTTAGGGCAGTGACCAATGGCAGGTTTTTGTCAACATGTTGCCATAAAACACCTCTGCTCCATGCAGTTAGTAAGATAGTTAGGTTACAGCAGAAATGCCACTCCACAAAACACTAAAACATCTTTTCACAGTTCACCTTTTCAAAATAAGTTCTTCAGTAGCAGTGGCGTACCGAGGGGGGGTTTGGGGTGTTCAACCCCCCCCCCCCGAAATTCCGAAGGCCCTCCAAAATCATGCCAAACTCAACCCGATTGTGAAAACTGTTAAAAATTGCTGAATTTAGGACGCCAACACCCCAAGATGTTCGGAAAAAAGGTGGTAAAATTCTAAAACTACCTAGGTTCACAACTGTTTTACATTAGCAATGACAAATAAATTGGTTGTCATCATAAATAGTCTTAAATTACCAACAATTAAGAAAATATTACTATATGAAATGAAATTTCTTGTACCAAATTACAGCTGCCTCCAGAACCCCTGACTAGGGGGCTACCGCCCCCAGATCCCCGTTCTCTGTCTTCTGTCCTCAACTGAAATTGTTGAATAGCCCCCGAACAAAATTCCTGGGTATGCCACTGCTCAGTAGTATATGACAATGCACAAATTATCTCTGAACATGATATGGCAATGTGTATTGGTCCACGTTGTTGCTTTAGACAATAAACTATCTAAGAGCATCCTCAAGCCATGACACTTCTTTCTAATTGGGGAGTCAGCATTAAAGCCTACACACTGACTGAATGTAGACTGAACTTCACTATGACATGTGCAGTTTAGGTTAAACATTACACTGTTTCAAATAATAAAGCAATTGTAAATATTAATTAATAAAAGTGGAACACTGTGCTGGGTAGTTCTTCATATTATGGAGCTTTGTGCAGCAGCTAATGGAGTTAAATTTTGGTTTCTGCTGTGCAGGTCTGATTTCAATCCAAATGTGTTCCACGTGGGTTTTGTACTGCACAAGGTATTATTATCATTTAGCTACAGCTTCATGCTCACAGGAGGCCCGAGCCACCAACATAGTAGAATGTCAGGCCTCAGCTAAGTCTCACATCTGACCAACCCCTTGCTGAGCTCAGAATGACAGCATTCAGTGCATTACTAAATAATAATTATACATTCATTATTAAAAAATAACTATAATTAGTGGTTCTGATTTGATTCACAGAGCTTTTTATGCAATATCCATATTGTGGAATTTAATAACTGGAGTACTAAGCAATCAATATACTTTTAACAATCTGTCCATTTGAGCCCCCATGATATCCCTGACAAGGAAAAAATGGTCAACAAAAGAAAGAAACACAAGGTAAATTATTACAGAGTCTTTATTAAGCAATTATCACATTTGATAAATTTGCTGCTGTATTGTTACGTATTATTGAGTAAACGTCTTGAAATAGCATTACAGAAATTAATATGCATAAATATAAGATTTTTGTGTGATTAGCACATTCATGATTGTGGGCACATCATAGCTCCCTTTCCCCACACCATGACTACTTGTCTACTCAAGAGAACAGGAACTATCACATGACTGTGCAAGTCTGGAGAATGAAAAAGGCATCCATATGTATTTTAATATTGTGGAAAATAATAGACACCAATCCTGGAAAGCTACTCCCATCAAAATCCCTAACAGAAGCACATTAATTTAACAACTGGATGACAAAACCACCTGGATGATAACCTATAAAATATTCAAATGTTAATTTTATGTTTTAAGTAATTTTTGTACAAGATGTAGGCATGTACAGCATTTTGAATATACTGTTCAATTTAAATTGAACTCTATCTGATTCTAACAGCAACAAAACATTCAAAGTTTAAAACAATTTCTATCCACATAATAATATCATTTTGTCTACAGTTAAAAATAAGGGGATACACATAAATACACAGAAATTATTTTATAAGCTTACTCTTTTTCAGCTGTGTATTCAATTTAAAATTCCACCACATGGTAATAGTCATTGCTAAAAAATATTCAATTAAATGATATTGAAGAAAGTCAAATTTAAAAACAAAATATGGAAGTGTTAAGAATATAACTCTTGTTCTTTGACAGTATTTGTATATTTGTTAAATATACAATTAAAAACAAGATAGGCATAATAATGTAAGGGGTAACTTCCCTCCACTGCAAAACAAATGTTAAGCTCAATCTTTTCACATTATTAAACTGACATTTGAATATTTTAAAATTTCACACCCAATGGCATGGCACTAAAACAAACTGATATGTATGAAATGTGCTCATGTTAGAAACTCTGTTTAGACATTTGGTAACTATTAATGGAAAGCTGCCCATTTATGAGGTGATATGCATGCCCACTTTCACATATGCTTCACAGTTGCATTCAAGGAAGTTATCAGCTTCCAAGCTTAAAGATTATTAAAGTATAACAATGAAATATCAAATTGGCAGTCTTTTATTTTAACAACCATATGTGGAAATTAATATGGTGAAGCTTACAAAAATAGAAATTTTATCTTAGTTTACCACAAAGATGACTCATTTTAACCTCATAATGTAACAACAGAAATGACAGGATTAGGATCACAGTATCTGGAAAACTGCAAAGATGATTTTGTTATAGAGTATTATATCCTGTAATACCTTCATTTAACCTGAAGATTTTCGACTCTTCCTAGGCAGTCAAATTAAATATACAACAGAGTGTGGAAAGGACTGGGAGAATTACATGAAACGTATGTTAATAAATCAATTTTTATTTAGTAGCCAGTGGAGTAAAACACAATTAGCACATAGCTCCCAGTCTTTTCACACAGCAGTAGAGCAGACATTCCACTCTAAAACATACAGTACACATATTCGTTCATTCTATACACTTAATATTTATAATATATATTAGATATTTATAGTCGTATAAAACTCACAAATCCTCCAATGGCTTAACAGTTACCTTTGCAGTTTCATAGTGAGGCAATGACCTCAAGACATAAATGCAAGTATCAAGGGGTGTAAAAAGGAAAAGTTCTGCAAAATTAGCACCAAGTATTACTGTATTGAATTCAACAAATTCTCAATAAGAAAAGAACGCTTTAATTTTGATTTAGGAAAACAATTAGTATTAAATAATTATATAAAAGTTAGTTACCACCACCAAAAGAAAAAATCCCCTGTCTGCAATACTACATTATCATCACAAGTCTCACAAAGCCATCGGAGGAGATGACTACTGTAAAAATGCATTCTAGATCATTATATTACTTACCGGGTTTGTGACATCAAAATCTACATACAGGTTGATCGACAATGCATTTTCAATATTCTTCATTAACACAACACAGTTAAAACAAATATTCACGTAACAAAACACAGCGCACAAATAACAGGATGACGATTCATTGCATTTGGAAGAAGAATATTTTTGGTTAAAATTTAGGTGTATTAACTTCCTCCTTTTATCTCACTGACATTGTACGCTACAGTAGTTGGCTCAATTTCATCATGAAGGTATATAAATCTATCACGGAAAATTCGTCCATTTCATAAATGAAAGAAGTCACTATCGGTGGATATGTTAAACCGCTGAATTCAGTGAGGTGTCACTAACCAGTGAATCTTTACATCAAATTAAATATAGTTCCATAAATTTGCACATTATGTACTACATTTTTGGTTTCATGTGTTTATAAAGTCACATTAGGAGAGGTAGTCTGGCGATGGCTCTGCAACGGGCTCTGGTGTTGTGAAGAGTGGATTGGGGAATTCCGGCGGATGGGGAAGAGGCCCTGTTGTCTTGGGTTTCCTCCTGTATGCCATTAGCCAGCATGACACTGCTACAGCTACTGCTACTAGTGCTAGCAATGCTGTGATCACCAATGCAATGATGAAGCCAATCATAGAAACACATATGTCCTCCATTTGTTGAACATCAGGCGCTGTAAGAGATACCCATCAGTAAAGGTAATTAACCTCCATGTCTTCAGGAAATCAAGATACAGAAAGATACCTTTATAATATATTCTTAGACACGTACAAAATACATGAAATTCGTTAATAAATTATTACTCAATAATTGGTCATATAATACGAATAGGAGGTCAATTTTATGATTGATAGAAAATTTTTCAAAGACAGTAGAGTTCCTTAAAATGTTCACTGAATTTCTGTAAATAAAAAAACGAGGAATCTTAATTTTGCTAGTTATGAACCCCAAATGCTCACAGCTATCTTGTACAGATGAGTTTTAATTCAGTGCCAAATGAACTTAGTAACCCTTAGTCATTCTACAAACGAGACTGTGGACAACATATTATTATGTATGACTATGTACTATTTGTTACTATTATGACATATGCTAATGTACAGGATACTTATATTATCTCACACCTTTTGTTTGTCATTTCTCTCTGCCACTCTGCTGTGTATATGGGTGGTTGGCTGAGTTGTGTACATGTATATGATAAACATGATGACAGGAAGCAACAACTGATAGTTGTCAGATTAAATAACAATCCTGTACAATATAATATGGAGGGGATGTAATGTCTTATTCACAAGACAGGAGGAATTTTTACTAGCCTGTTCGCTGGCTACTTTGCTTTTCTCTTTTAGCAAACTGCCCATTAAAAGTGTATTTCTGAAGTTCTCATGACAGTGCTGTAGATTACTGTCTTGTGGGATTTGATGTGGTGTACTTTGCTAGACCAGTATAAGCATTTTTGAGAAACCTGCTTTCTCCATCCTCTACCCTGAAGATATGAGTTTGCCTGACACATTGGTACTATCTGCCAAACTACATGGGATCATAGCTAAGAAGACAGCCATGAGTTATTTGGCAAAACATGAAACTTGACTTGGATGTCACAGGTCAGTAATGGAAGTAAGGGGTGGTGATGCAGGTCTGTTGCAGGTAGATCTGACTGTGCACCTTGTGTTACTAACATGTATGGACATTTTCACTAAAGCATAAGACAATGTTAAGGAAAAATTTCATTTTCTGCACTATGCTCGTAGACTAGTAGTAGTTAACAATTCAAGTCTTCTGAGATGTTACACTGTGTCACTGGGTAAACCGACTCACACAGTTCACATGATAATAGTGCCTGTGAAACTTCAGGATATATTGACCCAACCACACAGCAGAACACTTGAATCTGCAGCAACTCCACTGTCCAAGCCTCTGAAGCCTCCAATCTTACAGGCCTAGCTAAAATTCTAGCTCAGTCTCCCTCTTCTTGCTACTGGTTCCATACTGTTCTCTTATCTCACCTTGCCAAGTTTCTTGCTATTTCTAACAGGGAACACCTTCTTGTGTTAAATTATTATGAACATGCCCCTCGTATATAACTGTTTAATTCAGTTACAAAATACTGCAGTTGGAGTGCTTTAGAGGAAAGAATCAGTCTAAAGGAAGAGAAATATAGCACAATTAGGGCAAATGAAAATACTTCAGCAAGTAAAATGTACAGGAAATGACTCTGTGTGAGGAATGGAGAGTTGCTGGTGCTTAACAACATAATATAGTATCATAATATGTTCAGGTTTATCTTCTTACAGTTGTTACATTAAAAAAGAAACAAAATTGCAAAGAATATTGAAAACAATAGCATACCTTCTGTTGGATCAACAAATCTCTCCTCACGCCGTTCAAATGTGAGAATAGCATTTGATTGGATTGTGATTTCTTCTCTCAGTTGGCCTTCATAAATAGACTCTGATACAGCAACATCTGTACTGTTTCGTGGCTCTGTGATCTCACGACGCCGTCGTCCAAATGCATTATAACCTTGACAGTTCACCTGCAAAAATTTATGGGTGTTTTAACAAAACAAATTTAATTTAACTTCTCAGAGCTTGATTTAAGTTAGAGACTTTATTTTTCATTAGTGCTACAAGAAGAGTTTCAGGGTACAGAACTCACGATATAAATTCTATCAATTGTTTCAGCTGGTATGAGTTTGTCCACAGCTTAGTGATGTATACAGCAGACAGCATAGATATTAAGTTTTAATAGGAGGTGGCAAAGGACGGTCCAGAACACTAACTTAAATCAACGAGAGGAAATGTTAGAAGCAACACAGACACATTTACAAAGAACAACAGCACACATTTATTCATGAGTGTTGTTAGTAATGATACAGAATCAAAGTGTACATAAATGCATGAATGGATTTGCATTCCCATTTTCTTTATTTTTTCCTTTCTTTTTTTTCCCCCCCTCCTCTACAAATTTTAAAATTCCTTGACTTTCAAACTGGAAGAATATGCCTTCTTGTTTTCCTGCACAACTGCCTTACAATATAATGATGTGGTAGTCTTACAAAAATTCTTAATTTCATTGAGTATAAGTTTGTATGGTTATAAGAAACATTACAGGTGTGAGCACATTTCTTGTACAGTCCAGATTCTGGTTATGTACAACATAATATATACTATCAGGCTTCACCAGCAGACTACAGACATGGAGATAAACCAAAGAATGCCATAAATAGAGGAAATGTAATTATAAGACAGCTTGGCTTGACTTATCAAAATTAAAACTAAATGAATGAAAACTTAACACCAAGGCATAATAACAGGGCACTGTACTTAACATTTCAAAGTAATAATGAACATTTTCTAACCAAGTCTGTGACTGGTGACTTATACCCATACAGTACTTACCGGCTGACATTTTCCAAAGCATACTCGGATGTTGCACTGGAATCTGATGTTGTCACTGCTTGGGAACTTAAAGGCATTGAAACTAGCCAACAGAGACTGGCTATCAGGATTGTAGTCCCATTCTCCAAATATGGTAGGATCAGTTGCACAACCATTCTCATCTGTTACAAGGTATTCATTCTCTACACTGTCTTCCATTGTTTTGGCAATACAACTACGTGCAAATCCACCATAAATGCCTAAAATGGAAATACAATAATTCATAAATTATTATAAATACTACATTATACATGAATTTTTATTAGTAAGGCTGTCCCAAAGTGATGTGGTCTTCTCCACCTCATTCTACTTGATTTGAACACCTGAATAATACTGCAAAAAAAAGTAATTTCTAACCACATATAGTATAAGAGATCATGCAAAGAATATAAACTGTACTGTAAGAAATGGTAATAGCTGATATGTCTGAGAAGCAGAAGTGTTGAAAATTTGAATAATTTTCAAAGCTATTCCATTTAAATTGCAAATTACAGGAAACTGACTTCTTAACATCCACCACATCAGATCATGGAAAAAACAAAAAACCTCATGGGCTTGGTTCAGTGGCAAAAAGGTCTGTCACAATCAATCAACCAATCAATCAACCAACTGGTTGGTCGGTCAGTCGATCGATCAATCAATCAATTTTATGGCAATACCACTTCACTTGCACATTTACTGCTGAGGTTTAGAATGCCTGACAATAAACTCTAACTCTCCAGTGTACCTTAGAGAAGTAATGCTTAACCCTTTGGTACTGGAATTAAATGCCCAGTGCACTCTGCAAAAACAGGGATTTAAATTGCCCATCCATTACTTTGCATGTTACTGGCTGCTGGATTCAATGCTTGTTTGGTTTTCTTGGCATTGCACTGCTGCAAAGACTATAGCCATCTGTTGAAGCCACAGGGTTAATTATGCACAGAAACAAACATCATCACCTTTTTACTTGTTACTGTCAAAACATGAGACCATATTAGTGGCTGTAAACATCTATAATGCAATGACTAAGGCAATAGTACAAAACATGTTTGATTTGTGTTACACAGTGACTGCAGATTCTCCCAGGCTTCATGGATAAAAATATGCAATTAGTTTTAAGGTATGCAGTTTAAATTTTACAGCAAAGTTTGAAAATGTGAGTTAAAATTGTTGTCCTTTCATATTTACTACAGTAAGGGGCTTCTTCATACAATTTCTAGTGTAATCCAAAGGTGTGTGAAAATAAAGATAGCTTTATGCAGTTACACTTTGGAATCACTGCTTTTTGAAAGAAGGAAACAGACACTATTACTCACTTGCTGGTTGCACTTCGACTTGCAGCTGCAGATTGTCTCCAATCTCAGCTTGGTTTATTTCTTGGCCTGTTTGAGTTATAATTTTCATGATGCATGTGGGTGGTGGACCAGTATTGGCTATTGTTCCTGCTGTTGTCAACATTGACACATTGAAACCCAACGTTACATTCTGTTCTCCAGTCTGGTATACACACTTTATATGATATGCCTGGGCTTTGAATGTCACAAGTTTAGGATGTTTCTGGATGACGAGGACAAAACTTGCCTGACCCTGTAAAGAAATAAGAAGATCAGTTACAAGGAATTGTCTGATCATATCTTGGCCTTCTAATGACAGAAAATCCCAGTTTCTTAATCATGATACTGGGTAATTTTGCACTTAAATTTAAGTGAACTAAGTGGTTTATACAGTGAAATATGATGATTTTAAGTAGAGTTTTGACTGTGACATAGGCTCTATTTAAGAACAGTAGAAGAAAAGTATGGGAATGGAGGAGATTACATAACAAGGAGCTAAATGATCTGTACTCCTCACCCAATATTGTGTGGGTGATAAAATCAAGAAGAATGAGATGGGCTGGGCATGTGGCGCATATGGGTGAGGAGAGGGGGGTGTATAGGGTCTTGGTGGGGAAACCAGAGGGAAAGAAACCACTGGGGAGACCTAGGCGTAGATGGGTGGATAATATTAGGATGGATCTCCAGGAGGTGGGGTGTGGGTATATGGACTGGATTGGGCTGGCCCAGGATAGAGACAGGTCGCTTGTGAGTGCGGTAATGAACCTTCGGGTTCCGTAAAATGCGGGGAATTTCTTGACTAGCTGCAAACTAGTTAGCTTCTCAAGAAGGACTCTGCACCATGGAGTAAGTAAGTGGAGTAAGTAAGAAGAAAAGGATCCAGCTGAAGTAAGACAAGTTTACAACATGTGGAAATAATGAACAAGTTACGTACATTGACATGGATTAGTCCACATCTGCCAAAATTGACTTTGAAGACCTCTTTGTAGGATGGGGAGTCTTTTGACACAGTGACAACCCGTCGACACTGCTCATCCTTGCTGTGTCCTTTCACATACAGCACACCGTTGAAGTCTGGTTGTTCTACAAAGTTAATTCCCACTTGAACTCCATCTGAGAGACAGTTCACTTCCATTGCTGGTTGTGGAAAATCTGTACGCAATGGAGAAGCTGTAAAATAAAATTGAATATAATGAAACCCTGGACAGTATTTTTATACTAAAAAAATGACAGTTTTCATGCAACAGAGGATTTGTGAAGATGGTAATAGTTCATCTGGTCAGGAAATTTCCATCTTTGTAGTACCCAGAAACTCAATAAAGTGTTCACACATGCCTACACTGAACTGTATCCTGAATCAGGTGAATACTTTTCATATCCTGGCACAATATTTCTTTCAGATCCCTTTCAATATTATCCTTCCAATCATACCTAGGCATCACTAGTGGTCACTTCCCTCCAAGTCTCTGACTAACATTACATATGCATTTGTCATCTCAAAGACTCACTACAAGATGTGTGAATACACAAATATATTATTGCTCAATTTATGATGACAGACAAAACTAGCTTTACTATACTATACAACAGCAATTGTTGTAACAAATACAATAAGGAACACAGGTCAGTGCTTGGTGTCATTCAACAGTTAAACTATTTCTGCTATAGTACTTAAGAATGGACTGGCAAGGCAAAAATATGTGTATGAGCAAGTTTATAGGACTTTTCCCTGCAAAATTTATTCAAATTACATGGCAACAACAACAGCACTTACTGGAGTAAAATTGAAAAACCTCCATATCTGACAAACATTTGTTTTCATCATTATCCCATACATACAATGAAATTAACTCACTTTTCTCATCCTGGTTTGCTTTCTCTGTTATTTATTGTAGAAATATATCAGAAACAGGGGGTTGGGATTGTAAAGGATAACCTAAAAGCTTAATTGAATCATATGAATTAAATCCTGAAATATGATTAGAATATGACTGACCATTCTAACAAGTAAGCATTACATGACAATAAACTTTACTTCATACAATTATTTAAATTCTAAATCTAATGTATTGCATCAGAGATTTTCAACTTTGTCTTGTGTGAAACAAAACTAAATGATCAACCTGTGATTCCGCCAGCAGGCATAAAAGTTAGTAATCTGTTTGTTGTGTGTTTGCATTTTAGGTTTCTATGATATTCTGCTTTCCCACCAATATTCATCATGACCTACAAACTGAGAAACTCTCTGATAACTGTGCTGCTAGCTACAGGCATGAAGTATTTTATTCAACTGAAAATATGAAAATTTTTAAGCCCTCTAGCCTATTGCTAATTTGCTAATAACCACAGCAGCTACTAAATAATAAATTAGTGTTTTAAAAACATTTTAAAATGTGGGATTAAAATATGATACTTATAGTTGAAGCATTGCAGTGAAATTTGTAATGAAATGATTACAAGGGATGCAAAACTATTCAGACTTCAATTTCGTTTGATGGTATCAATAAAATATAGACTGTTTATATCAATCTTCAACAACTGAAATATTGCAGAAAAAAGTTACAGATGTTCAGAGATAAACACTTCATATTATACCATACTATGTGTATAATGAACCAAATTTCATAGCAGTGACACTATACCATGCTCTGAAACTGAATACAGATCCTGTGTTATACACCCGGTTTGCCTAACCCATTTTGTGACAAAATGGAACAGTGCAGTCTGCAAAGTTGCCAAATGCATTTATGTCTTGATGCTCTGAATGCTCACAACTGCAGTGCTATGCTAATACACATTTACTGTGTTATGAAACTATACTTGTACTATGTAAATCCATATGAGAAACCAATATGGCCCTAAGACTTGTCACATCCTGCCATACTAAATTTAATCAAAATCCATATAGTAATTCTGAGGTGAAATATGTGGCTGGATGGAGAGACAGATGTAACCTGCCCACATGCATTCAGCTTATGCACAGTAAGTACATATATTTACTTACTGCATTTGACATCTGCATTTCCAACATAACCTGCAGTACACTGACACACTGCTTGATGACTGGTAGCATTGCAGAATGCATTTTCTCCACACTTCTTCAGAGAACAAGGATCATTGCAAGTATTTGTCACAAGGTTGCAGTAGCGATTGTCCGGACAGTCATCATCAGACTTACATTCTAGATGTTCTTCTCCTAAAACACAATGATTCAACACAACTATTATCACAGAAGACTATGATGTTGTTCTTTATGTTTCATCTGCTGTTGAAGGTTTTTAACTTTCCAGTGCTATATTCCCATTACGGACTACAGATGCCAACACATAATGGTGTCAATATTAACACTTACAATACAGTGAACAACAAAACATAGTTATCCTTATTTTGTCCTTTGTATGGGAAGCAACAGATCTTTTATTTCATCAAGTATTAACACTTCAAGAACCAATACATTGATATACACATCATGATCATTCAGTTGTCTATCTCAATCTGCAGTTGGGATAGTGCAGTCGGTGCAGATGGATATCCACATCCAATCATACAATACTGATTTATATAGGAGAAGTGTAATAAATATGGGGATTACATTATATAACAAACTTCCTGGGTACATAAAACAAATAGATAGTTATAAGACCTTCAAGAAGGAATTGAAATCACTTCTTCTTCTGCATTCCTTTTACTCAGTGGAAGAATTTGTAGCTCTGTAACTATGTAACTGCATTAGCTCTGTATCTAATTTAAGCTTCATTACACTATATATAAGCGGTTCTGAAATCATTTGCAGAATATTGTGTTTGTTGCTATTGGACTTATCTCACTTCTTGTATATCGCTAGAAATTGATGAGTCCACAATCATATGTATGATATTTTGGACTAATAAACTAAACTAAACTACAGGAATGGGCTGGACAACTGAGCAATCATGGTTCAGTTTCTGGTATGGACAAGAGATTTTTGTCTCCTTAAAAGTATAATGACTGGCTCTTGGATCCACACAGCCTCCTATTCAATGGGTATTGATTTGTGTGTGTGTGATTTCCATAGGGGTAAAGCAGCCAGACCATAAAGGTGACCAGTAACCTCCACTTAGCACTCATGGAGCCATCCCTCTGTTCCCTCATATACCTTCATAGCATGCACAAGGACAACTGTTCCTTTACCATCTCAGTCTGCAAAGCATAACATGCACTTTTACAGCATTACTATTACATCACTCTACGCAGTGATTCATTTCTATCGACACTCATTATTATTTCTAAACACTTTGTTTGATCATCTTTGTATTTCTGATTTCTTCCTGCAAGTAATATAAAATCTTGGTAGGTCTGTACATCTCATATTTCAAATGCATGTAGTAAAACTGTTGTTACTGTCAAGCAACCACTGACAAATATGTCCACAAGTAACATTTAGTGTGAGAGTAATTTTAAGTCTGTTACTTACGTTTATTACAGTAGCCACTGTCATTCAGCCTGTAACCATACTCAACAGGGCAAATACAGTTGCCTCTATCATCAATAATGAACCCTCGTTCCAGTGCACAGACACAACGGCCTCGCTCATCTACCTTTAGCCCTTTTTGTTCTGGACAATGAGTGCAGTCCTCATTCTCATTAAGTCCTGTCCCTGGTGGGCACACACACTCTCCAGCTTCATTGCGGATGAATCCCTTATCATTTCGGCATGTTGGAACTGCACAAAGAGAACATCATGTATTTCTGCAGTCCCCATTCTTAACTTATACTACAGAAAGTACTGTACTAATCTTTTGTTATGAAGAAGACAATAACACATTATCATAAAACAAAAATATTTATTCCAAAATGTGAGCATGTGCACATGTAAATCTGCACATTCATGCACACATTTGTGAAACGTATCAGTTGTAACAATTTCAGATTTAAAACTCAAAGGTCCATTGTGTGTTGTCATAGTTATTTCATTTCATAAAAAAGAACACACATGAAATTAAAATACATATGAGCATGAAATTATGGGGCTGACCAATCCAATTAAA
>Ga0123355_10011758_pt1 | contig 13521 bp, 8 predicted proteins | sample TergutEmb28metaG_3_FD_89872 | JGI IMG/M metagenome (GOLD analysis project Ga0123355, IMG submission 89872) | Embiratermes neotenicus P1 segment gut microbial communities from Petit-Saut dam, French Guiana - Emb289 P1 | ecosystem: Host-associated > Arthropoda: Insects > Digestive system > Gut ...
AATACGCGAAGTCCCATTGCCATCGTGTGCAGACTTTCATCATGTAGATAGACCATTTGGGTAAGCAGGTCATTCCATATGAGCATAAAGATGAATATGCCAACAACCATGATGGCAGGTTTCATCGATGGGAGAAGGATTTGTACTAAAATACGTAATCTTCCTGCTCCATCGATCATTGCCGCTTCGTCCAGCTCTTTCGGAAGCGTCAGGAAAAATTGGCGCAAAAGGAAAATGTTAAATGCACCGCCGCCGCAAATCCACGGAATGATAAGCGGCCAGAACGTGTTGTTGAGACCAAAGAAGTTTGTAAACATGATGAACAGCGGGATGAGAGTTACAACAGGCGGCAAAAGCATAGACGCGATGCAAAGCCCAAACATGAATTTCTTACCCCTGAACCTGAGCCGCGCAAAAGAATAGGCGCACAGTATAGCGGTACCGGTGCCCAATAGGACTGCCGGGACTGCGATAATAAAGGTGTTCCGCAGGTAAAGGAAGTAATGGAAGCGCTCCAAAGCCCTTGGGAAATTGGAGAAAACCCAATTCGTCGGTAAAAAGCGCATGGTGGGAACTTCATGCAAGTGCATGAGCGATGAGCGTATGATCCACCAAAGTGGGAAAAGAGCAATCAAAGACATCACCAGCAAAATGCTGAATGTAATGATTATGGATGTTTTCCTGTTGTTTAAAAACACACCAACCAAGTGGGCGATTGGGAGAGAAATAAGCGGTAAGAAGATCAGAGAAACTTCATAACCAAGGGTATCTGTAGCTAAGAATATTAATATTGCAATACCCATGAAGCTAATGATCCCAAAAATGCCCAGTAAATGCATTTTCTTGATTTGTGCGCTGTAAACAAAGCCCAAAATACCCGTGGCACCAAGAATGACGAACAATAGTATCAAATACGTGAAAAATACTGATACCGTGCGTCCATCCGGTAAAAACTCGGCAACCTCCATGTCCGCAAAGGCTTCTGAGGGTACCATGGAATCAATTGCGCTGCGCAAATTCGTATGCGCTGTATCGATTTGTTCCTGGGTGGACGCTCTGTCATTTAGAACAGTCCTGGCAGTGATCAGGTTCTCTTGCAGGTTTTCCCATGATTCTTCCGTCCACATGGGTACGCCATCTAGGTTTGCGTTGATTGTTCTTGCTTCGGTGATTGTATTATCTAAGTAGAATGTATCGGGAAGTCCTATGCCGAGCAAGCCTAAAATTCCGAAAACAAGACTGACGATTGCAGCTATAACAAAGAGCAAGCCCACAATTCTCAAAACCTGTTTTCCCCGCGTAGGAGTAACGCGCAGCGGCTCCGACGGAGCTGATGTTGAAGGGGAGTGAATCATGCCGGACCACCTCCTTCATAAAATAGCCAGCGTTTTGAAGTTATAAATAGAATAGCTGTAAATATGCCAATTAGCACAAACAGTCCGAATGATACCGCACCGGCACGTCCTAAGAACCCACCACTAAATGCGGTCATGTACCATTCAAATGCTACGAATCTAAATGACTGGGGTATTACCGTAGCCCCGGCTTGACCGCCCCCGGCTAACATGAGTGACGGCACGACAACTTGCATGTGCGTGATTAGGCTCATCAGCATATTATAGAAAATAATCGGAGACATACATGGTATGGTTATTTTCCAAAAGCGTTGCCAAGCATTCGCCCCGTCTATTTCCGCTGATTCAAGGTATGCGCGCGGGACATTGGCAAGCCCCGCCATTTTAATAACAATAATATTTCCGCTTGCCCAGACAGCGATGATTGCGAGCGCGGGGATAATTGTTGTGTTATCCAAGAGGAAATGTATGCGGTCGCCGCCAAACATGTTGATGATGTTGTTTATCACTCCGTTATGGGAATAGAGGAGATTAAAAATCATCATCGTACTTACAATGGGGATGATAAAGGGTAGGTAAAACACTGTGCGGAAGAATGCTCTGCCCGGTATCTTACGGTTGAGTAAGAGGGCGATAACCATGGAATATACCATGCCCAGACCAACGGTCAGAAATGCGTATATAATGGTCACCCGAACGGAAGCCCAAAAGGTTGAACCCGGTGAAAAAAGATTGATGATATTTGTAAACCCCGCAAATTCCGGTGCAAATGGGATTTGCCAGTCGAACAGCGAGATCCCAAATACCGCCGTAAGGGGGATATATGTCATAAAGGAGAGCCCTAAAAATGCGGGTATCAAAAATATCTTTGCTGTCCTTGCCTCTTCTCTGGCAGCCCTTCCGGGCCGATCATCTATTTTTGCAGATCCATGCAGAAGCAAGATTGTCACGATCAAGGAGATAATCGGAAACCACATAAAATTGAAGCCGTCGAAAAAGAATAAGGAAAAAATCGCTATCGGAAGAACCACCCATAAATCTATTTTTCCCAAAAGACCTAAGAGTGCACCTTTTTGGGGCGTTTTCCCAAAGAGGATTGTCATGCAGCCGACTGCAAGTCGAAATGCGGCAAAAATGAACAGGAAGTAAAAGAAATACGGCATAAAGCTTGCCGGCATCGCATAGTTCCGAACCGAGTTTAAGAACACAAAGCCTCTCGGCATATACCCTTCCACAAGTCCGGCACCGCTTGCGCCAACTACAGCGATAAAAATGGTAAGAGCGGAAGAAAGGATATACAATACACCCACCGGTCTTAAAATCCCAATCACTTTGCGCGTATCTGTTGAGGTTTTTGCTTGCATTTTGTAATCCGGTGCGCCCATATACACACAACCTTTCTTTTTGGTTTTTTATATACTATACTCAATGCCAAGTTCCAGTCAAGAAAATACGAATCTGCGCCCGCCCGAAAAATCGTGCGGGCGCAGATGTGTTACTGTTGTGCTTGATTTCGAAAAGTTACGATAGTTCTATGCGCCGATTGCGCTGATGAAAGCAGGTCTGGCTGATTCTAGTGCTTCTTGTGCAGTTTGATCGCCTGACCAGACAGGGGCAAGTGCGGTTGCGAGTTCAGGCAAGAATGCATCGAAACCAGGTACCCAGTGCCACGCAGCGGATACTGCGTTTGTGAGCGAATATTCGATAATCGCACTGCGGAAATCTTCGAAAGGTGGGTGATTTTCATTGTCTGCCCACTCGCGCATCATGGCTTCGTCTCTATACCAGCTCTCATAACGCGGCATCCAGATACCACCTTCGATGAGGCTCCAGTTGTTCTCGGTTGCTGCAAACCAAGCAAGGAATTCCGCCGCAGCTTCAGGATGATCTGAACCCTCGTACTGAACGGCAAGACCTGCTGTAGCAATTGTGACGCTTCTTCCCATGTTCGGCAGAACGCCAACGCTGTAGTTCAGACCGTGATCATTCATTGCATCGTCCAGCCAAACGCCGATCGACCATGAACCGTTTACAGCCATTGCTACGTTATGCTCTAAGAACCATGAGTCAATGTTGCCATCAATTGAGCCCCAGCGAGGCATTACACCATGGACAAGATAGAGATCGGCGATTCTTTGAATGGCTTCTGCTGACTCAGCCTCGTCGATGATCACGTTTCTCCAGTCGTCAGGATCGAAGAATCCGCCGCCATTTGAAAGTGCCCAGACTTCCAATTGGAATACGGCAGGCTCAAGATAAAAACCGTATTGCTCGATATTGTTACGGTCAAAGTTTGCGCTGTGTGCATTGTTTCCGTTTGCGTCAATGGTCAGAGTTTTTGCGATATCAACAAACTCATCCCAGCTCCATGCGTCTGCGGCTGTTTTTGGCGCGTATGCAACACCTGCTGCGTCAAACATGTCTCTATTATAATAGAAAGCTAGTTGTACAACACATGATGAATAAGCTACAACCTCATCTTCCCAACGGAAAGAAATGATATCCCGAGGTTGCTCGCCCACAATTGTCGGCGCTGTGATGAATCCGGCTCTCGCCCAGTTGATGGCCATCTCTTCTGTCATAAAGCCAGTGTCCGGAAGTTCGCCGGCTGCTGCCAGTGTTGTGAGAAGTGCTGTGATTTCGTCACGGTCTACTGGCCAAGGTTCTACGATGATGTGGGGATGTAATGCGTTAAATTCATTGAGTGTGTTTGTGACGTTTGCGATCTCCATTTCGTCACCCCAGAACATGTAGGTGATGGTAACGGGCTCATCCCCTGCGGGTGGTTCGGTGGTGTCTGGCGCTGATGTCTCTGTCGGTTCCGGTGTGTCTGCCGGTGGGTCTGTGTCGCCGTTGCCGCAGGCGGCAAATGCTGACACAAGCAACACCAAGCATAGAACGAGGATTGCGCTGTGTTTTGCGTACTTTTTCATGATATTTCCTCCATCTCTTTTTGGTTTGAGGCAAGCTGGTTTTTCCAGAATACCCCTTTATAATTTACTGCATCCCCGATGCAGTGGAGCACAAATATAAAATCTCTTACTAATCCGTTGTAGTTGGGATATATACCCGCATTTCATTTTCTCCCCGATTTGCCCATAAGAAATAGGGGATCAAGGTTAATTTACCGGGAACAAGTTTGGGCTTTTGCTCCGTATATAGGGCTTTCTCCGTCTGCTCATACCGATACGCATCCGCTGTAAGCGCTACAACTTCAGGCAAGAGTCCTTCCGGCGGCGCGATCTGTGTGATGGGCGCAGTGTCCGGCAAACGAACCGCACCCAGACAGGCACCGTTGTCCACTTGCTCCATACAGTACACCAGAGGACCGCGCATAATCGCAGTGCTTCCAATATTGTGCTGTACTTCATTTGCACAATATATGCGTTTTGCTTGCATATCAAAGTTAATTGCTACAAGCTCGCCGTCCCAGTCTCGTTCGAGCACCAAGTACCCGTTTTCTCTTTCATAGCTAATCGTTTCACCATTGAGCAAAATTTCGTTAATCGGCGCATACTGGGGGCTGCGCAGATAAAGTTTGAAGCGTCCGCCATGTACTTTGATTGCCGCGTCACTGCCATAGGGGTAATCGGTGGCTACCTCTATCTTGCGCGCACCGTCTTGTGCGGAGCCTGCACAGTAGAGATTGACATACAGTGCCTCATCCGTTGCGCCATAGGCGTATAGCCCAAGTCCCATCACAGTACGTGCAATATTGGACGGACAGCAAGCACAGTCAAACCATTTCTGGCGTACAGGCTTGACATGATTATAGTTGGGATTCACACGAATCCGATCAGGTTCCACTTGCAAGGGATTCACATAGAAAAACTCGGTTCCGGAGATTGATATCCCGGAGAGTACGGAGTTATAGAGTGCAAGTTCCATGGTATCGGCATAGCGTGCGTCTAAATGCATGGCATTCATCCGCCGACAGAACATCATCAGTCCGACAGAGGCACAGGTTTCGCCGTAGATTAGGTCATTGGATAAGTCGTATGCGGATGTAAAGCGTTCACCCCATGCGAGAGAGCCAATTGCACCTGTGACATACATCTGCTTTGTTGTGATGTCCTCATACAAAGCAGATAATGCTTCCCTGAGTGCCGCGTCATTCATCTCCGCCGCCAAATCTGCCATTGCGCTATACATATAGACAGCACGGACAGAGTGTCCCACAGCGACGCGCTGCTCTTCGGGCGGAAGGTGAGACTGAGAATAAGTCCAATCAAGCGGGGTGATTTCAGGGAAAATTTCTTTATATCTGGGCGCTTTGTTTTCGATTTCAAAATAATGGGGCTGTTGTCCGCGTTGTTTGATGAAATATGCCGCAAGTTCCAAATAACGCTTCTCCCCTGTTGTCTCATATAGGCTAAACAGGGCGAGTTCGATTTCTTGGTGACCAGGATAGCCTTTGATCTTGCCATCTTCCAGTCCAAATACTGTATCGATATAGTCCGCAAAGCGAATTGCAATGTCAAGACATTCGCGCTTGCCTGTTGCATCATAATATGCCACAGCCGCCTCAATCAGATGTCCTGCACAATAGAGTTCATGCCCCTGTTGCAGATTTGACCACCGACGCTCCGGCTCTTTGACAATATAATAGGTGTTTATGTATCCATCCGGCTGTTGTGCCGCGCCGATTAGGGCAATGGCTTCATCAGCTAGGCGTTCTAAGTCCGGATCGGGATGGACTTCTAAAGCATATGCGACAGATTCCAGCCATTTGTAAAGATCGCTGTCTTGGAAGCACATGCCGTAGAACGTACCCTGCTTTTTACCGGAAGCAATTTCAAAGTTTTCGATACAATGACTGCGTTTTGCGTCTGCAACACGGTCGTTGAGGACTTCCCATTGATAGGGAAGCACTTTTTCACGGATTTGCTCCATGTATCTATTCCAGAATGACCCTGTGATGGTGACATCTTTCAGGCGAAGCGGTCTAATTTTATTCATTTTCACGCGAACCCGACCTTTCTAATCGTTTTTCTATATAACAAATTTTTTAAGACAACCTAACTTCCATCACTGCACAAGGTGGAATTTGGAACTGTAGCTGATCTCCGTTTATTGTGATCGCCTCAAAATCTTGCGGCGCCACATGGGCTGGCTCTCCGAACTCGTTTCGTGCATCCATGGCACCGGTGAGGATGCGTGCCTGAACGGCTTGCATCGACTGACCATCTATCTGACAGCAAATATCCTGAGCTGTATCCAGAGAAAGGTTTGCTAGTGTGATGTGAATTGTACCGCTATCGTCTCGGGATGCTGAAAGGTGCAAATCCGGGATCGACCATGCGTCTGCGCCGATGGTTTGCGCCTCAACAGTGCTGGACAACAGCGTTCCGTCCTGGTGTCCTTTGTATAGATCAAACACGTGATAAGTCGGTGTGAGGAGCATTTGCTCGCCCTTGGTTAAGATCACCGCTTGCAATACATTCACTGTTTGGGCAATGTTTGCCATGGTCACTCGATCGCAGTGAGCGTTAAAGATATTTAATGTAATTGCTGCCACAAGGGCATCGCGCATGGTGTTTTGTTGGTATAGGAAGCCGGGATTTGTCCCCTCTTCCACGTCAAACCATGTACCCCATTCGTCTACGATGAGACCCACATGTTTGCCGGGATCAAAGCGATCCATCACCTTGCTGTGTTCTTTGATCAGCGTATCCATACGCAGGGCATCGCTCAAGGTGTGGAAATACTTCTCTTCATCAAAGCAAATGGCACTGCCCCGCCCTTTCGGACCGCCGGGTGAGGTGTAATAATGCAGGGACAGACCATCCATACGGACATTGCAACCATCCACAGGTCCGTCGATGTACATGCCCTCACAGTGGCAGGCGGTCATGAGTACTTCTGTCCAGTTGTAATCATCCCGATTCGGTCCGCAGGCGATTTTGGCGATTTTATTGTCACCGTATTCCCGTACATAAGTTTGATAATGCCGATAGGCAGCGGCATAGTATTCCGGTGTCATGTTGCCGCCGCAACCCCAGCTTTCATTGCCGACACCAAAGAAAGGAACCTTCCAAGGTTCTTCCCTGCCATGTTTTCTGCGCAGATCTGCCATGGGTGATACGCCGTCAAAGGTCATGTATTCGACCCATTCGCTCATCTCCCGCACGGTGCCGCTTCCTACATTACCTGCTATAAATGGATCGCAGCCGATTTGTTCGCAGAGTTCCATAAACTCGTGCGTGCCAAAGGAGTTATCTTCTACCACACCACCCCAGTGGGTGTTAATCATGGTTTTTCGCTCTTCCATTGGACCAATTCCGTCCATCCAATGGTATTCATCGGCAAAACAGCCCCCCGGCCAGCGCAGTACAGGAACCTTGATATGACGCAAGGCTTCTACCACGTCTTTGCGCATCCCATTGATGTTGGGAATGGGAGAGTCTTTGCCTACGAAGATTCCCTCGTAAATGCAACGTCCCAAATGCTCGGAGAAATGTCCATAAATATTCTTATTAATCTGCGCGCCCTGTTTCGTGGCATCGATGACAATCTTACGCAAAGCGGCTCCCACCTTTTCAGTCCTTTTAGATTTTTGCAACTGTATCTCGTATGACAAGCCGACCCGGAATTACAACATTCGCTGTCTGCTCTTCCTTGTTTCCCGCGCGGAGCTGCTGTACCGCCATTTGTGCCGCGGCATAGCCGATGCCATTGAGGTCGATTTCTGCGGTTGTTAGCTTGGGCCATACGAAAGAGGAAACCTCTCGATTATCAAAGCCCATGACTGAAATGTCTTCCGGCACACGGAGTCCCGCTTCTCTGATGGCATCCATGGCACCGATTGCCATCAGGTCATTCATGGCAAACACAGCAGTGGGGGGCGTGTCTTTTTCTTGTTCCAGTAAATCTTTCATGCAAGTATAACCGGACTCCCGCTCCCAGTCGCCGTTTTTGACCAGAGCGTTATCCAATACCAGTCCCGCTTCTTTGATGGCGCTGTGTATTCCCCGCATTCGCATCTGCGCGGGAAATGTGTGTGCAAGCCCTGTGATGATAGCAATGCGTTTGTGTCCACAGTCAATGAGATGCCGCATAGCCTCTGCGGAGATCAGTTCATTTTCGTAGGTAACAGAGCAGATGTGCTCATCGCTTGCAGTTGAATAGGCGATGATGACGGGTTTCCCCACATCTGTGATAATGCCGGAAACATCCCTGTCAAACATGCCAACATAGATCACAGCGTCTACTCGCGCGCCGAAAACTAACAGGGACAAGGCTTTCTTGATCTTATCTTTTTGCTGTACGATTTGATCGTATTGATTGAACAGACTGTCTAACATGCGCAGGTCATTGAGTAGGATGTTATAGTTGTTTTGTTCTACATATTCAGATATGCCATTAATAATGCTGGAGGTTGAAAAACCCATGATATCCTCAACCAGCACACCAATGCTATTTGTCTTCTTCATGCGTAGGCTCTTTGCCACTTGATTGGGCTGATAGCCTGTCTGTGCAACCACTTCTAAAACCCGTTGCCGTTTTTCCGGCGTTACAGATTTTGTACCGTTAATCACATAGGAAACTGTGGCGGTTGACACTCCCGCTATTCTTGCAATATCTTTGATGGTCATGAGACATCACCGCCTGCTTCGTATTTAAACGTTTAAACTTTTTATTATTATATGATCTCCCATCTGCTCTGTCAATACCATTTGGGAAAGCCATTTCAAGATTTTGCTTTTTCACAAAATTTCGCAACATCTCTTGTGCATCATTTCCAATTTTCGTTTATTTGACAAAATGTTATAATATGTTAAAATGAAAAAGAATATAACACGAGTCGGAGGATATTCCATGTATGAGATTCGTCAAGAAAAAATAAATCGCTTCATTCAAGAGCAAGAAGTGGTAACAATCAAAGAGTTGCAAGCTTCTTTTCCGGATGTCTCCCTGATGACCATCCATCGGGATCTGGATGTCTTACAGGCTGCGGGCTTGATTACAAAAGTGCGGGGCGGGGCGCGGAGCATTCGCTATGGGGATGATCTGGCGTTTGAGGTGCGGGCAAAGGAAAATCTCAGCGGGAAAGCGCAAGTGGCAGAGAAAGCGGCAAAACTGATATCCGGAGAGTCTTGCATTTTCCTAGACTCCGGCACAGCCTGCCTTGCTTTGGCGCGGCGTTTGCCGAACACGCCCATGACTGTTGTCACAACAGGACCGAACATCGCTCTGACCCTTGCACATATTGCAGGTCCTGCGGTGTCCATGTGTCCGGGCACCTTAAACAAAGAGAATCTGACCGTCTCGGGATACAGCACCTTGCAATTTTTAGAGACGATTAACATTGACCTTGCTTTCATCGGCGTTTCCGGATACGGGAAGAACGAGGGTTTTACCTGCGGCAAAGAGAGCGAAATGATGGTCAAGCGTCAAGTTATCTTGCGTGCCAGAAAAACCGTTGTGCTCTGCGATCAAACAAAGTTTCACCGTCTCATGCCTTTCACCTTTGCAAAATTGGATGAGATCGATGTAGTCGTGAGCGACGGAGCGCCGCCGGAGGAATTTATCCAAGCAGCAGAGGCTGCCGGAGTGATGATATTGTAATATAAATTGTGAGGATACAATTTAGTCGGTACAGTACGCTAAGAGGAGCTTTTTTGAAACAGGAAAACCCTTTAAAATAAGGCTAAAAATTGCCTTGTTTCAAAGGGTTTTCTCTCTATTTACTGTTCAAAGCTTCTCCCATCACGCTATGGGGCGGGGATGGGGCTGTGTTATTGCTTTATTAGGTACATAGGCTCCTTTTCCAAAGGAGCTGTCAGCGAAGCTGACTGAGGATTGCCCTTTGATCAATTGCAGCATATTGAATCCGACCTTAGGCTTCGCCTGCCACCTCCTTTGGAAAAGGAGGCTTGATCTCTGCACAAACTATAAATCATACACGTAGGGGCAGACCTTGTGTCTGCCCCCGTTTCGGGCGAACACAAGGTTCGCCCCTACTTGAAGAAAAACTGTAGCTATTCGGCTTTTTGCAGTCATGTTCTAAATTTAATCGCTTTCTGCTTTGTTCTTGACAGTTTCGGTACGAAATGTTATATTTAACACAACGTAACATTTCATACCATATCAAGGAGGGAAAATATGGCAAACACAGTTGTCATGCCCCGGGCGGGCATTTCTGTGGAAAGTTGCATCATCGGGGAGTGGAAGAAGTCTCCGGGGGATCAAGTTTCCATGGGAGAGGTATTGTTTGATTATGAAACAGACAAAGCTTCTTTTGAGTGTGAGTCTACAGCAAAGGGGACTCTTTTAGAATGTTTCTTTGAAAGCGGGGACGAAGTTCCCTGTCTTGTTGCCGTCTGTGCCATTGGGGAACCCGGCGAAGACATCTCTGCCCTGCGCCCCACTGAATCAGATGGTGCGTCCGTGGATAGTCCGGAACCACCATCGGTACAGGCAGAAACACAATCTGCAAATTCGGCAGATATTGTTTCCTCGCCCACTGCAGGCAGTAAAAGTGCCGAGGGCATCACGCCCCGCGCGCGACGTTTGGCAGAGCAGCTCGGTCTTGATCCCAGCGGCGCCACTCCAACAGGACCGCGAGATCGCATCATCGCGCGGGATGTGGAAACCCTAGCCCAAGCACAAAAAACCGGAACAGGCTTCGGCGGTCGCACTTTTGGTGAAGCCGCGCCCGCAGCACAAACAGCAACAACTGCCGCCTCCACGGCAGAATATACAGACGAGAAGTTCACAACTATCCGCAAAGCCATTGCGGCTACCATGCGAAAATCCTTGTCCGAGATGGCGCAACTTACCCACCACCACAGTTTTGACGCAAGCGCACTCCTCGGCTTTCGCAAAAGCTGCAAACAGGGCGGTGAAACTTTGGGAACCGGCGGCATTTCCCTCAATGACATGATCTTGTTCGCCGTCTCTCGAACCCTGATGGCGCATCCGGATTTAAACGCACACCTACTGAATGGCGATACGCTGCGCCGTTTCTCCGGTGTGAATCTAGGTGTCGCAGTAGACACACCGCGGGGACTCATGGTGCCTACGCTCTTTGGCGCAGACAAGATGAGCCTGAAAGAAATCAGCACGCGCACCAAGGAGCTTGCTTCCATGTGTCAAAGCGGCAGCATCAGTCCGGATCTGCTCCAAGGCGGCACATTCACCGTGTCAAATCTCGGTGTATTGGGCGTGGAACTGTTCACCCCTATTGTGAACCCGCCGCAAGTTGCAATTTTGGGTGTCTGTGGGATCACCACAAAAGTCCGTGAGGGCAAGAGTGGTATTGAGACCTATCCATCCATGGGACTTTCTCTCACCTATGACCACTGTGCGGTAGATGGTGCGCCCGCCTCACGCTTTATGCAGGATCTGTGTAACAATCTGGCACAGTTTGATCTGCTCTTGGCGCTATAAAAGGAGGGGCTTAGATGCACACATTTGATTTACTCATCATCGGCGGTGGTCCCGGCGGCTATCTTGCCGCAGAACGAGCTACAGCAGGCGGACTAAAGACCGCTCTGTTTGAAGCACGTTCTCTCGGCGGCGTTTGTCTCAACGAGGGCTGCGTTCCGTCGAAGACTTTGCTCAACTCTGCAAAATACTATGACCACGCCCAACACGGCGCGGCATTTGGTGTAACAGCTTCCAAGGTGACATTAGATCACACGGCAGTGATTGCCCGCAAGGATCAAGTTGTCAACATGCTGGTATCCGGCGTTGGCGCGAAGATGAAGAGCCATAAGGTAAGTGTGGTACAAGCATATGCTGAAATCACAGGAAAGACACCGGATGGCTTTACTGTCACGGCAGGCGGAGAAAGCTACTGCGCAAAACGGCTGATGATCGCCACAGGGTCAAGTCCCCTCATTCCACCGATCCCCGGTGTGGAGACGGGTCTTGATTCCGGCTTTGTGCTGACGAATCGTGAAATCTTAGACCTGACTACTCTACCCAAAGAGCTTGTTGTGATCGGCGGCGGTGTAATCGGTTTAGAGATGGCTGCCTATTTCCAAACAGCAGGCAGTCAGGTTACAGTGATCGAAACCTTGGACAAAATCGCCGGACAGACCGACACGGAAATATCCGCTCTCTTGCAAAAGGAGCTGGAGAAAAAAGGTGTGGTCTTCCATCTGGGCGCAATGGTCACGGAAATAGGCGCAGGAGAGGTCACATATCAGAAAAACGGAGAAACACACAAGCTGAGGGCGGAAAAGGTATTGCTCTCCACCGGTCGGCGTCCGAGTGTTTCCGGCTTTGGGCTTGAATCCATTGGCGTATACGTGGAAAAGGGCGCAGTCGTCACGGATGAGCATCTGCGTACCAACGTTCCCGGCGTTTACGCTGTGGGCGATGTAAACGGCAAATACATGTTGGCTCACACCGCTTACCGAGAAGCGGAAGTGGCGGTCAATCACATGCTGAACAAGCGCGACCATATGCGCTATACAGCGATTTCTTCCGTAATCTATACCTCTCCCGAGGCGGCAAGTGTAGGCGAGACAGAAGAGACTGCCAAAGCGCGTGGTTTGGATGTAGAAGTTGTCCGCGTTTCCATGCTCTATTCCGGTCGCTATGTGGCGGAAACCAGTGATGAAGCGGGTATTTGCAAGCTGATTGTAGAACGCAACAGCCGTAAACTGCTGGGTGTACATTTGCTCTCTCCCTACGCATCTGAGATCATCTATGGCGCGGCGCTGATGTTGGAGATGCGCCTGTCCATCGAGGAAATCAAAGAACTCATTTTCCCTCATCCCACCGTGGGCGAGGTCATTCGTGAAGGTCTGTTTCTAATTTAGGAGGAATTATCAAATGCCAAAACACTTACTTGTTGATCCAAATGAACTGAGCCAAAGCGGCGCGATCCACTTTACAGATATTCCTGTGAACCAATACCAAAAGACAGCCAAAGAGGCGAAAAAAGACAAAGACTATACAGACAGCGATCTCACACGCATTTACCGAGACATGACCATTTTGCGTGAATTTGAGTCTATGCTCAATCAAATCAAAACCCAGGGTGAGTATAACGGTGTAGTGACCTCTTATCCGGGACCTGCACACTTGTCTCTAGGACAAGAATCCGCCGCCGTTGGGCAGGCGTATCTCTTGGATCAAGACGACCTGATCTTCGGCAGCCATCGGAGCCATAGCGAAATTTTGGCGAAAGGGCTTAGCTCGATCGAGAAGC
>Ga0123355_10011759_pt1 | contig 13520 bp, 11 predicted proteins | sample TergutEmb28metaG_3_FD_89872 | JGI IMG/M metagenome (GOLD analysis project Ga0123355, IMG submission 89872) | Embiratermes neotenicus P1 segment gut microbial communities from Petit-Saut dam, French Guiana - Emb289 P1 | ecosystem: Host-associated > Arthropoda: Insects > Digestive system > Gut ...
ACGCTTCTTCGGTCTTCCAATCGTTCTCCTTCCTTGTGGTCTGTAGTGGTATGATTTCAAAGGGATTCGGTTTTGTGGCATTCTTTGCAAGTGTGAAAGCCAGTTCCGTCTGTATTCATCTATGTTGTCTAGTATGCCTGTAATCCGTAGTTCGCGGCGTATGTAGTCATTTGTTTTGTGGTCATAAAGGGTGTAGCCTGCCAGAGGTCTCAGTAACTATGGCATGCTATATATATCCTTTACCACGGCATGAGGGCGCACCCCCGCGTTACGGTAACGTCGTGCTTCAGATATCGCATGTCCAGTTTCCAAATGAGCGGCTGGGTGAAAGGAGGAGCGAGGCTTTTGTCGAAGTTGGGTATTTGTATTGTTGTGTATTGTTGTGTATTGTTGTGTATTGTTGCAGTTTGTTTTGTTTTCGAATTCAGATCTTCAGTGCTGGTTATGTTGTATTGAAAATGAAGAGACTGTTGAATTCAATAATATAAATAGGTCACCTTGTTGGAAGCGAATGAACTTAGTGAATTGAATAGTTTATATATATATATATATATGTGTGTGTGTGTGCGTGTGTGTGTATGTATGTATATGTATTCAGAAAGAAGCACGTCTACTAATGCAAGTGCATCATGGTTTCATTGCAGACTTACATTGGAAATGTGCTGGTGTCAGTGAACCCTTACAAAAAGTTGGCTCTCTACTCCGGAGAGTTGGTGAGGGCTTATCGTTGTAGGGGACCACATCAACTACCGCCACACATGTGAGTATGAATTCACTTTTTTGGCACCTTCCTTACTAGTTATTTAAGGGTCCATAAAGAATTCACCCTGTAACATTCCATGAAGGCACAGAGGGGTAGAAAATGTCTAGCTATACTCTTTCTTTAACCTTCACGGTTGATTGGGGTGGGTGGTCGATGCCACGCTCCAACCGCCGTACTCCAGGGAAAGACGCGGGATGAGCCTTGGGCCCGGTCTAGACGGGTGCGTAAAACCTCGCCCACACCGGGGTTCGAACACCGAACCGTCCAGCCCTTAACGAGTCGCTATACAGACTGAGCTTTTCCGGCCTACTTAAGGACTAACGAAAATAAATTAAGTACTAATATGATTTTTTATTCATGCGTTTGTTCGTGTGTGTACGTAATTAACAAGCTCCATCAAACGATACGTACGTATGAAGTATATTCCTACCAAAACCAATCGAACTGGACCGGATTTTACTGATATACCCACGGACATAAGCATGAACAACTTAAAATTTCATACACCCCGGAGTTTTATGTATAGCGAAAGTGGCGTGTGGTCTATATTCCGGCATGCCTCAGGTAGGTACACTGAGACCCCTGTGATTTACAAAGACTAGCCGTGGCACTGAACGTGGGAGATCAGTTGGCGAAGGGAAGGTGTGTTTGCTCTTGCCACTCAAAGAAACCGTCGTCCATGTAAGACATATATGCAGCTAAAGTTAGGTATTTTCCTCCATCTGATGCAGTTATGAGAAACTGGAATATTATATTTCATCATATTTGTGAAATGTTAACTGTCAACAAAGAAAACACGTATTGTTATAGTGCTCATTCCGTGGAACATATTATGCTTATTATTACAAAACCATTACTTGTACATGTAAGCATACATGCGATATTCCCTCTTACTTGTTTCGGCGTTCGACCGCCATCGTCGAGGAGCGACACCTTAATCGTATATAGCTTAAAACGTAAGGAAGCAATTGCTTATGTAACTATATAGGTCGAAGTGATGTAACATAATTTTGCTTATTGTAAAATAAAATGTTTGTATAATTTAATTTAATTTTTATTTTACAGTAAACAATAACTGTGTTTTATAATTTACTTCATTGGGTTGTAAAATATAAGTTTTAGGAGTTACTCGCTGATGATGGCGATCGAACGCCGAAACATGTAGGAGGGAATATCATATGTATGCACTTTACATACTTCGTATGTGCAAGTATTGTGTTTTTTAACAGCAAAAAGAAGCCATATACTTTTTGTCGTGTTGTGATGTTTTACTTATCTACAAGTTAATATGAAGAAATTTTCCTAATAGATGTAATGATTTATGCAGCAAGTATAAAACATGTATTGACTGTTTATCAGCATTATTTCAACTTCCAAGTGCAGCCTTCGAACATTCTTGACATTGTTGTGATGGGTGCTAGCGGTTGCTTCTGTCAAAGGCTAGAAGTAGTCACAAAGTGGGCAGTGTGTTGGGGAATTATACATTTAATGCCATGCAATTGCCTGCCAGAAGTTAGTTTTATCCGCACAAGTTTCTGTTCTGCGCTTTAATTAATTTCAACATTACCCTCTGAGGTCCCGCATTTTCTTAACTTCTTGACCGTTTCAATTCTGGTAAGTATATTTCGAGTCGACTTTCCAGTAAACTGGCAGCTGTCAATTGTCAGCCCAGCCCCCTGTCAACGTAGATGTGGGAATGGTCGTAAGACGTATAGCAAGTCTATAGGTTTCTGAAACTGCCCTGTTGGGTCCATTTGATTGAGCGCATCTCTTTCCCTTGATAAAAACTGTAGTTCTAGTCATGGAACATAAAGCGCAAATGTCGAATATTAACATTTGTCGATAAGAAGAGGCCATTTCCTACAAAAAATTTAGAAGTTTGTTTCTCTTCTTATCTACCGTTGTGATGTTCGACTTCTCAATTTATGTAACCTGACTGGAAGTACTGTTTTTGTCCTGTTATAGATGTTAAGTGCGTCGGGCGGACTGAATCGGCTGTTGCATAGTTTCTTTTTTACCTGATTTATGAAACTGAACAGTCTAGGTGCTGATACCTTCTGTGTATACACAATTCGGTGGAAAAGGTTCAGTATGCGTGTCATCTCAATATTTTATAGGGAATCTTGATGCAATTGAAAGACAGTCATGAATGTATTCGTGCTTGTTTGCATTTACAATAAATCGAAAATTTGTACTAGCGCCAGCAGCACGTTGGCCTGCTTGTAAAAATGCGAGATGCAGTAATTATTTGATACTGTTAATGAGAATATCCGCTACCGAATTCGAGGTAATTCTTCCGAATATTTCAAAGTCATATTAGCGGAATTTGTACAGCCTTTGGGCTTACTATGATATTTACAAAGACCGTCCTTTTAATTTCGATGTTGTTATGCCGTGGCGGGCTGTTGTGAATGCGGTAATGAACCTTCGGGTTCCACAATATGCGGGGAATTTCTTGACTAGCTGAAAACCGGTCAGCTTCTGAAGAAGGACTTTGTTCCATGGAGTAAGTACGTAAGTAAGTAAGTAAGTAAGTTGTTTTGCCGTAATGTGTTTATCATATTGAAACGTTCCGATCCCGATGGCCGTGCCGTCTTAGGTGTAGGTCTGAAACCGCTCGATTGCTAGGATTGCGGTTTCGAATCCCGCTCAGGGCTTGGATGTTCGTCTCTTGTGTTTGTCGTGCCTCGTGTAGGTAGCGACCATTACGACGATCTTATCACTCGTTGAGAGTGGTCCTTCAGGGTGTGTATGTGTGATATGGAAACCTCAATCCAATGAGACGGCCGAGGCCCGAATGTGTTGGCTGTTGCGCCACAGAAATACAATTGAAACGTATTATGAAATATAATGCTGAAAGTTGCATTTTCTTATCGGTAAGTGAATGAAACAACCTGTCATGATTGCGTCTCTAGTGTTAATACTTGCTTCATAATTTTAAAAATTACCGTTTATCAGAATAGACTTAATATCCTAACGAAAAGGTCTATGAAATCTATAGTATTTTGTTGATCTGAAGTCCTTTGAACTATTGCAAATTGTAATGTGTTAGTAATATTCGCAGTCGTGCTTAATAGGTGTTTGAAAAAGCTGTCGTTTTGGTTATGAAGTTAGTACCGAAATATTATGTGCAATATGTGACCGTGATATTAAATCTTGAGAGCTAATTTACCTCTTTGAGGTAATGCAGTACGAAAGGTTACACTACTCATGTCGTATGACATTTTCTTCTGGACTAAAACACCAGTCTGTTTCTAAAGAGACTACGCCTGTTAGATCTATGTTAAGTAATCAAGACTGCTTCTACTACGCGGTTCACGTTTTTCCAAGAGAGAGAGGTCACTTTTGTAACATACGTTACGATATAAGCTTATTCGTGTGAGATGTTTTGGGAATAGGAAGGATCAAACTAAGCCGGGAAACAGTGGTAAAAAGAGCATGGCGAAAAGAGAGACACAAAGACCAATAATGATGGTGCGTCTAACAGATTTTTGCAGAGTCTACGAATTATATTAGTTTTCCTTCCACAGACAGAAGTGACAACAGCAGAAGAGGGACGGCTAATAAGATCTGTCGGATCGCTAGAGAAAGGGAATCTTCTGGATGTCCACTGCGTTTATTGCCACTGTCTAAGGCTTCCCTTCTGCCACTTTGCAGCATTACATTTATATGGCCTTCCATTTTGATCTTATCATTTTTAAGCATTGTTCTTTCCCGAACCCCCGTGCCTGTCTGACGCAAATGAAATCGTATAAATTTTACCCTCATAATTTCAGTTCACAGTTTTTAGCCTAGCGAAATTATTTTCAATGACAGTTCTAAGAACATGTATAAGTTCCTTTGTATGAGAATTGCTAAAGCGTTTCAAACTGTAACGACTACAAAAGCTTGTTTATATTATTACCTTACTAAATTTCTCCTATATGAATTCTGAGACGAATTAGAGAGATGTTATGGAGACGGCAGGTCTTGTATAACGGGAAATATTCTGGTGTCAACGAACTTAAGATTATTCTTACTAAAATTTTGTCACTCCACTTCGTTACTACATTTTATCCTTCTCATAAAACACTGAGATTTCTTTCCGGGCGCTGAATTAGACGGAAGAGTCGGGCGTTCTCTTGTCAAGTCGGACCGATGTATGCAACTGACGCGTGTTGTCAAGGCTGTACTGCATAGAAAGGCCGCTGTAGTTTAGCTGTAATGAGGCGTTCTGTATGGCAGTGCTTGTCAGTCAGTTAACGACTATGTTGTGTGCCGGTAATGCTAGCTGGGGCGATTCGTGTAGGCCCATATTGGACGAACAGGAAATGAGATATTTATTCTCATACGCTCAGAAATGAACACGAGATCTCTCCTGTTCTGGACTGTTAGCCGGCGTATAGTGGTAATTCCTTACCGAAGTTTCGGGACCGATAGGTTGTCCCGAAACGTCTGTAAGGCCTCACAACTACATGCTGCATAACAGCACAGAGGACCGTAGTTCTCATCTTAGTCGCGGCGGAGGCCTGAAACCACACAAAAATGAACATTTTCTGCGTAATTATATCCGGCCTTCGACTGTTAAATAAATTACTTGAAAAGTAACGTGTCGAAAAATAAATATTTTATTTTACATAATACATATATAAGTTTATGCATCTGTTGTGAAAAACGTGAATTTTACCTAGCTAGATTTATCGAATAGGTACAATCAAGTTGTATGCAAATGGATGGAACAGAACAGCAGCAAAATAAAGTGGCACGAGAAAAGGCACATCCTCCAAGAAGATTACCGCGTTTTTTAACCTGTTAGAAGAGAATTTCTCTGTTTGTCAAGCAAAGACGTGGTAGGTCCTCATTGTTTATTGCAGATTAGTACGAGAGTCGGTAAGAAAATAAGTTTGCGTGGAATATAATTTCGTATCTAAAGAAACTACATTTCTTGATGACATCAGCGAATTTTTTTCGCCTAGCGACTGCCATCTGTTTCCAGCGCCGAAGCATACATATAGGCTATTGGCAACCACAGATTTAAAGATGATGGTGAGTTGGAAACAGGCGTGACACGATCGTTGATGACGCGTGACACGGACTTCTGTCAACAGTGAATAGAAAGCTCGTCCCACGATATGATAAATGCCTCTTATGTGGCGAGGACTATGTGGGAAGCTAGTGGGGTAGCAGTACAGTTGAACGTAAACTCTTCGTTTTAAGGTGTCAAGTAAAAACCCGAAAATATATGCATTGTAAACCTAATTATTTCCATTGTACATGCGCATTTATTTCCAACTTATTACACTGTTGTAGTAAGTTGGAAATAAGTTTACCTGTTTATGTTTATTGCGTGGAAGAATTTAAATTTATTACCAGTACGTTTTAATAATATTCTGATTGCACTCATGCCGGAAAATGATAATAAAACGGACGTCTTCTTACTCTCTTGATTGGGCTCCTTTAACTTTATTTCATTCTTTCGTTCTCATTCTGTCCTCATTCAGCCTACTCACTATAGGTGTAGAGGATTATTGTTGCACCTTATCACACTCAGTGACACACATTCGACAGGACTTTCTGGACGAGGGACCGGTCCGTCGCAGAGACCTCTCTACCTGCCAACACACAACATTCACAAGAGAGAGACATCCATACCGCCGGCGGGATTCGAACGCGCAATCCTACCAATATATATATATATATGTATATATATATATATATACACGCTCACACATACATACATACAGTATATCAAATTCCAGATGCTGTCAAACGTTCCAAGCTGTACTGTCTGAAGGAACAGTAGGGAACCGTAAGCTTACACATTATCGCACAGAACAGACAGTTTTGCGTAGTGTTAAACATGTGATGGAATAAATGTATCGTTCCTTATGTCTGCACTGCGTTGAATGGAAGAATATTCGCAACAAAGAAGCCACAAATTTGATTTTAATTTTCCATCAGTCACAAAGTTATGTATTTAGAACAGCTTTACAGAATAGATTACACAAATTTCTTACATTCGTTGCGCTTGGAAAGAAACAGAAAGCCAATTCATAACACTCAACTAACAAACGGCGTTCTTCCTTAGATATTTATAATACATTATTACTCTGAGTATTCCTACATGATTCAGTCCACAGTGGATCATCATCAAGTATCATATAATATCGCATAAAGCGTATTTGCTAAATTAGCAATAATAATAATAATAATAATAATAATAGTAATAATAAACGTATAGAAATGATCAGTGTTATAATGTGAGCACGTAAGGAAGAACATTGTGCGTTTCGCTGGTTGAGTGTTATGAATTAGTTGTCGACAATGCACGGAATGAACAGCATAAAACAGAACGCCATCTGCAAGAAATGCCCTTATTTTGCGACGTTTGCCGTATGAAGTGACACTTCTCGCAGCAGATCTAATGTCCTTCAATTGGTGCAAACCATTACGAATTATTATAGCTGTCTGTTTGGGGAAGTCGCTTTTTATTTTCAATGTAAAGTACTCTTCCTTCAAGGACGGTGGATTTGTATGCTGATTGCTCTTATAGATAACGTCTAAATTTCTAAATAAAAATACGAAGAAAGTGCGACGAACTGTTTAGATGCTGGCATACACTAACTGGTATACAGAGGGATTTTTCGCATTTTGTGGGTTACCTATCGCTAAAAAATTTCTTTTTCTGAATTTTATGGAGTAATTGTTGTACGAGGGACCGCGGTAGCACAGCGGTTAAGGTGCTTTGCTACAAATCGGAAGGTCCCTAGTTCGATCCCAGCTGTTGTCAGTGGATTTTTCATTGACATAAAATCCTTCCGATCGCACTATGGTCCTGGGGTCGACTCAGCCTCTAACAGAAATGAGTACCAGGAGTATTTCCTGGGGGTAAAGGCTGCTGGTGCGTAAGGCTGACAACCTACCACCATCCTGTGCCGTCACGAAATCTGTGAACCTTAACTTCCTGGAACCCTCTGGGCCTGTCCAGGCCTGTAATGGGACTGATTTACCTTTGCTTAATTGTTGTACGATCTTCATATTTACTATGTGTTTTGTATATATTGGGAAATACATTACAAGTTACTTTTCAAAACTATTTTATATTAAATACTTACATCTGGTTACATAGACAAGTGGGATTTATAAATTAGTAATTTTAACACTGTGAATTATCTTTCTGCAAAGATTTTCAGTACATGTCAGTTGTTAGATATAACCTCAAAATTTGCATCTTCGTCTTCACGAGCAGTAGTAATAACACAGTATAAGTCATTCAGGGCGTGTGCCGTCTGCGTGGGTGTCCACAGTTTTCAACGCACAACCATCTTGCATACAAAGTGTGCTGGCATGTTTACGAATAATGTCACCACGCTAAACCGCACACACCTCCTTACATGTCATCAGTTATCGCTATCAGGCATCGCATCGACTTGCTATTTTACGCTCTACACAATACTTACATCAGCCCTTTAAAACCTGGTGATTCATATATGTACAGCCAGGTTTAGTGCTAAGAACTCTGTTTTTTGTCCAGGGAGGTTATTTACGACGTGTTTCATATGATTCTTACAGTAAACATCCATTCTGGGCCTATACAGCAGTAACTGATTGGTCATTCTAAAGAAAGCACGCTCTTTTCTCTGTCAGGTACGGACTGAATCGTTATGTAATGTAGATTAAGTCTAGTCTTAAAAGGGTTATTGGAAATTTAGATATTCGTGTATGTACACATATTGCCTTCAGTGATAATTTTGTACTCAGAAGCTTTCATAGCCCCCATATTCCTACTTTTAACATTACGGAATTGTAAAGGACAAATAAGGAATCGTTTTCTGTGGCATTATGTTCACATTAAGTGTCACAAAAATCAGTAGTTTTATTAGGCGCATTCGCAAAATTGCGAAAAGCGACAATTAGTTTCGAAGTGTCTGTCAGTCCGTCCGTGTGGAAGGACTCAGCTCACACTGGGCGGATTTCCATGAAATTTTATATTTGAGCATTTTTCGAAAATATGTCGAGAAAATTGACGTTTCATTGAGATCTGACAAGAATGACGGGTACTTTTCATGGAGATCAATGCACATTTTTGAATATATTTCCCTCGTTTTTCTTAAGATGAGAAATATTTCAGACAAAAGTTATAGAGAAAATCAAAACACATTTTATGTTCATGATTTTTTTTTTTTCCCGAGAATCGTGCCGTTTGTGAGATAAAGTGGAAGAATATTGTAGAGCCGGACAGGCCACAGTTGGCAATATGGTGCATGCATATTGTATGCAGGGTACCTAAGGCTACAAATACAGACTCAGAAAGTGTAATACTTATTGCTTTTGCAATGCAACAATGGTTGCATGAACTCGCTTCAGCGTTGTGTTATACGTACATTGCGTGGCTTGTACAGAAGAAGTACGTTCATTTTGTTCCATAAGACTTGAAGCTTACGGTGACTAAAGTGATAAATTCTTGATTTCAAACTTTCGTCGTGTTCTGAATGTTGTGTGCTTTCTTTTGGGTAATTCATTGGCGTCTGAATAAAGTGATACAGTCTTCTTGGGTAATGTATGCCATTGCAGAGCAGAAGGACCGTTTCTGCCTCCATCGTCACGAAATGACGTAATTGGCAACCACCGTTGGTAACCATTGACTTCTGGAAGATTATCGAAGGCATCAAATGTGAACTACCTCAGCATAGTCAGCCTTACTGCTGCCGTGACACAGTGACTTCTGTAGCATTGTCCTGACCGAGTGTTGCTTGAAATTTCTTACGCCCTCTTTGCGCGCATTTTTGTCCCTTAGGTAATTTTTTTTTTGTTCTTTTGGCGCTTCGACTCGATTCCGGGTCGTGGCCTCCCCCTACGGGGCTTCGAGACCACACTCTTTGGACACACCACACTCGGAAGGACTCCTCTGGACGAGTTATCAGCCCGACGCAGAGACGACACACAACATTCACAAGAGACAGACATCCATGCTGGGATTCGAACCCACAGTCCCAGCAAGCGAACGGCTGCAGACCCACGTCTTAGACCGGGCGGCTGCTGGCGTCGGGTCTTAGGTACTGTTACGTCATGTAAATATGACGGCTCGACATTGGGCAACGGTTTTGATGGCAACAAGGCTTCTTCCTTTGCAAACGAGCGTAATTGTTAAACACAAACTCTCACGTAGACGGACGCAGTCCAAGATGAAAATATTCTTGTAACAGTTTTCCACATCAATTAAGATTATATATTAATTAATGATTTACACGGAGAGAAAGACATAATTAACCTGTAATGAGTCACCATCGTGCTAGTCATTTAATTGTTTCCTTCTTCAATGTGTTACGTTTAAGCGGAAGCGGTTAGTATAACAATATGCAAGGCTTGATTCACACTGTGGATATTTTCGTTCTTACGTCAGGTTAAGCTCACGATCATGATTTGGCTACATTATTCACACTCGACGCTGTTACCGCAACCGAGCGCAGTTAATTTTGCTTTAAACATGTTCAAATCTAACCAGGGAAGATTTGGCGGTCATTGCCTCACCCTGTGGCGTGGACTTAACTGCTGGTTTGAACAGATGCATTTAAACACAGGCAAAGAATAATTTCAGTGACTGCGAGCTGACTGTGAGTGTACGTGCAGTTAAGTCAAAACCAGCCGCTTAGCAAATAACACATATTTATAAATATACATATGAAGCCTATTTTAAACACTGCTGCTTCCATTGTTTATTTTTATTTCGTCTTGCATGAATGAAGTGGTGGTGGTAGTGGTGGTGGTGGTGATGATGGTGCTGTGGTAACAAAACGACTAGCTGCAATGTTTAGGCAGCTGGATTCATGACTTGACGTGAATAGTATGGATATTATAACCACGTGATTAACGATCAGGCTGACGTTAATTACCGGGCCATAATGACTGCGATGCTGCCATAAGTTTTGTCTAAGCCGCTAAGGTCTGCACGCTAATCTGTAAGATTACTGAATCAATGAATGTAGATATGTCATTGTTTAAAGGAGACTGCGCGTAATAAAGAAAACTTTACAATATCGCCACCGTAAACATGTTCCAAGTTTTGATTTATGGTGTTTTCCAGCTGCCATTGTGATCCATCATTTGGATACCGTTACCTCCGTTACCTCGAGTTGCACAGAACAGATGTACGCTTTCGCAGAATTGCGAAAAACGACTATTAACTTTATTATGTGTGTCCGTCCGTCCGTCCGTCTGTCTGTCCGCATGGCACAACTTGGCTGTCAGAGTGCGAATTTTAATGACATTTACTATTTGAGAATTTTTCGAAAATTTGTCGAGAAAATTGAAGTTTGGTTAAACGCTTAGAAGAATAACAGGCACTTTGCATGAAAACATATGTATCTTTGTTATAATACGTCACTGAATTCTTCGTAGGATGAGAAATGTTGTAGACAAATTATGTGGAGACAATGACAACACACAGTATATGTTCAAATTATTGTTGTCGAAAATGTGCCATTTGTGAGATAATGTGGAAAAGGATGGTAAGCCAGACAAGTTACAGGTGGCAGTGTAATACGGCGCATGCGCGTTACATGCTGGTTAAATAAGGCTACAGACACAGGCTCAGATTATGCAATACTTAATGTTTTTCTACGGCAACAATGGTTATGCCAACCCGCCTCAGTGTTACTTTATAGTACATTGCCTGTATTGTTGTCACTAAACACTTCACTGACTGTGTACCAGTTTGTGCACACATTGTCAAATAATTAATATGTTATGAGGCGCCTGCAGATTTCGCGCAGACTGTACAATAATGTTCCTTTCAAGCAAGTAACATGTGAACGATTTTCGTTTATATGCGGTTTGCTAAGCCCTTTGTATGAGATCATCGTGCTGTCTGTGTGTGTGTGTGTGTGTGTGTGTCTGTTTTGCCTGGCTGTCTGTCCGGCTCTGTGTCCACACTTCAGCGTTTGAAACAGTTGACTTGATTTCCACGAAAAATGTGTGACTGAAATTTTACCTTACTAGGGTGTAACTGTGGACTCTGTATACTTAATAGAGTGTGACTGTGGACTTTACACCTTAGTAGGGAGGGACTGTGGATGTTGTACCTTACAAGGGTGTGATTGTGGATGTTATACCTTACTAGGGTGTGCGTATGGACGTTTTACCTTCCTAGGGTTTCACCGTGGACGTTATACCTTACTAGGGTGTGACTGGACGTTATACCTTAGTAGGGTTTTTCTCAAGTCTTTGAACCGGTTACAAGATTGGGCCAATAGCTTTGTCTCGCGACCCCAGGAGCCATAAATAAAGATAAGTGTAAAATAAAAGACTTGAGTTGGTATAACACACGTAACGTTTAACGATTTAGTGAAATTAAGCTAAACAAAAATGCATTTACATACTAATGCATGAGCCAGAATTTAATATTGTGACTCCTCATATGGCTCGTATATTTAGAGTTAGTCTTCCAGTTCTTGTAAATTTAGATTTGCCGTGTTTTGCTAGGTGTTCCTCGAATTGGCGAAATATTTCCGACCGTACTGTAACATCAGCTGATCTGATAAGTTTTTACTGAGTCGCTGGCAACCCCGGTATTATATGGTCTACGTAATTTATCACGTGACAGGTAAAAACCAAAGTTGCCTCAGTGTCACTACAAGTGACTGAATTTAGAGAATTGCGGAATTTAAGGCATTTAACAAATCATTGCGAGTTAGTAATAGGTAGATTCATGAAATTGTTTCGCGACCCACTCGGAGTAGCTCACGACCGAAATTTGGTTGAGAAACACTCTTAGTAGCTACTCCTTCCGCGCACTTTTGTCCCTTTTCAGAAGGGAAAGCAAAGTAGGCTTTTGTGGCGATAATGCAGTCTGTGTATGTTTGTGTGCCTTCAGCGACCGATTTTCACGAAATTTGATATGAATGGCAGGCCATTGGATACCCAAACGAAGTCCTCTTCAGTTTCCTACTGCAATCAGTAATTCCAGCATGGCGTGTGCGGGAACTTGTTCGAATGAGGCGAGAGCCGCAAGGTTCGCTTTCTTGTAGGTTCCAAAATATGTATGGTAATGGACTTTGAAAATTGGGTAATATTTATCGAGGGAATATATATGTATAATGTAAAATATCTTTATGACAGACGCGCGAGAATTTGATTCAGCTCTCTGTTTCGTTGCGATGACTGATGAACCATTGTAGCTAGGCATACAAAATTCGGTGAGGGAGTATATCGTGAACATACGTGTTCTATACCGACATGAAATACTGTTTGCAGGGTAGCACACTTTCAAATGTGGCGACGACGTGAAACTGCTTCTGTTATCTAATACTTACTTACTTACTCCATGGTGCAGAGTCCTTCTTGAGAAGCTAACTGGTCTGCAGCTAGTCTAGAAACTCCCCGCATTTCACGGAACCCGAAGGTTCATTATCGCACTCACAAGCGTCCGCCACCTGTCTCTATTCTGGGCCAGCCCAATCCAATCCATATACACACATCCCACCTCCTGGAGATCCGTTATAATATCCGCCCATCTACGCCTAGGTCTCCCCAATGGTCTCCTTCCCTCCGGTTTCCCCACCAAGACCCTATATACCCCCCTCTCCTCACACATACGCGCCACATGCCCAGCCCATCTCATTCTTCTCGATTTTATCACCCGCACAATATTGGGTGAGGAGTATAAGTCATTTAGCTCCTCGTTATGCAAGCTCCTCCATTCCCCCGTTACCTCGTCCCTCCTAGGTCCAAATATTCTCCTCAACACCCTGTTCTCAACCACCCTCAGCTTCCTTTCCTC
>Ga0123355_10011760_pt1 | contig 13520 bp, 10 predicted proteins | sample TergutEmb28metaG_3_FD_89872 | JGI IMG/M metagenome (GOLD analysis project Ga0123355, IMG submission 89872) | Embiratermes neotenicus P1 segment gut microbial communities from Petit-Saut dam, French Guiana - Emb289 P1 | ecosystem: Host-associated > Arthropoda: Insects > Digestive system > Gut ...
GTGGTCTGTTACGTCCCTCTCTCTGCTATGACGTATGTCTTCTTCAACTGTTCCCGCCAACGCGGGGAAAAATGGGATTGCGCTTAGGACCAGAACAAAACACAAGGTCATTGCCATGATTCTTCGCATGGTGCCTTCTCTCCTTTGTATATTCGATTTGGAAGCGCGCACTCCCTTCCGGAACAGTATACGTTAGATGGGCCGCTTATGGCTACTGTGAGTTGTTATAATATTTATGCACCCCCCCCCGATTTTGTGCAGAGTGCACAAAGAGACCGCGACTGATTCCGTCGCGGTCTCTTATGCAGGAGCGGGCAAAGCGTGTTGCATTATGTTCTCTTCCCCGCCACAGGCGGGGAGAGAGCATGGCTTTATCTCTGCATTCGTCTACTGCCCCTTATTCTCTATCTCAACTCTTTCAAAAACCGAACAAACATGCCATCTCGAATCGGTGCGTTAATCTCTACCTGTTCTCCCGTCAGGGGGTGCCGAAAGGTCAGAGATCGGCTATGGAGCAGTTGCCGATCTACCCCTAATGCCGCTGAAAACGCCGCTGACTGCTCCGTGCAGTAGAGCGGGTCACCCACTAAGGGCGCACCCCGTTCCAGGCAGTGCACGCGAATCTGATGCGTCCGGCCTGTCTCCAGTGTCAGTTCCAATACGCTGCACCTCTGCCCGGCGATCCGCCCCTCGGCCGCCGTGCGGTAAAAGGTGACGGCCCGCTTGCCATCTGCGGCTACGACCCGCCGCATGTCCTGCGGCTGGAGTCTGCGGATGGGCAAAACGATAGCGCCGCTGGAGGGCGTTAGACCCCCAAACGCGAGGGCGGTATAGCGTTTTTTGCCTGCCCGGAGCGCACCTGTGGTCTTTGCCTTCATATGGGCGTTTTTTGCAAAGAGCACCACGCCGCTGGTGTCTCGATCCAAGCGGTTTACGACGTGGCAAATAGGCCGTTGTCCGTTCGATTGCAAGTATCCCGCCACAAAGTTGGCCAAGGTCCCGTCGTTTTTCGCCCGCGAGGGGTGGACAATCATCCCCGGCGGTTTGTTCACGGCGACAAGACCCTCATCCTCCCATAGAACCTCCAAAGGCCCCGTCTCCGGCAAATTATCTCCCTCCCGCTGGGCGAGCGTCACGTCCGCGGTGACGAGTTCCCCCGTCTGTACCCGGTAAGTGGTGAACCGCAATACACCGTCCACATGCAGGCCGCCGTGGGCCTTCAAAGCCCGAACCGCCGCCCCGGAGAGGCCCATACTCCGCCGCAGGATGAGCAGGAGAGCCACACCATCTTCCTCGGGCCGCACTATGTGTTTTATCATCATCGTCTTATAACCCTGTGCGCCAAAACCAGGTCGCTGTATACACCGCCGTGATAGATCTCTACGCGATCTCCCTCGCTGAGGAGCACCACGTAGGGATCTTGCGCCGCCGTGATCACATAGAAGACCTCCTGGTCGTGCAGCCGGATATAGAAATGCGTATCTCCCTCAATGACCACCGTGCGAATCTCATCGACCACGCCCTGGTCATAGGTCCCCATCGCCACCTCGGTGGTAACAATCCTATGCCGCAAGAGCGCCTCGCGGTACAGCCGTTCCGCCTCCTCTACAGTCGGTGCGTTGACAGCGATCTGGGACTGTTCTACGTTTACCATGGCGTACTGCCGCACGATGTCCATGGCGTCTTTCAATGCGATAAAATAGGTCGGTTGGTCGGCAATATTGAGTAACAGGGGGAACGTGGCATTATAGCGCAAATCCTGCACCAAGCCCTCGGCGCTGGCCATGCCCGCCCGCTCATCGGCCCCCGCTACAGAGTAGAACGTAGCCTCTCGCGTCCGCTGATTGACAAGCAGAATGCCGACAATGCTGGCGTCCGTCCCCACGGAAGTAATACCGGTATACATATATACATCATCATCGATGGCGATGTAGTTAAACCCGGCCGTTGTACGCGTCACATCCCGCTGGCCTAAGATGGAGTTGAAAAATCCGTTGGAATAGGCCCCCAGCCAGTCATACTGTTGTGTGAGCAAGGTGGCCGAAAAGACCCGATCCACCCAGAGCGGAATATCCGCAACATCATAATATTGGCTCGCCCCCGTGACGGCATCAACAAGCACCGCACCTTGCACATCCACCCCGCCAAACAAGCCGATCCGTTTTACAATCCGAGGTACGACCCAATAGGGTGCCGCCTCGTCGTTCAGCTCAAATACCGGGTCGCCGAACATAAAGGTCGGGTACTGGAAGCGCAGATGCCGCGCCAAATTGCGGAAGAAAAACTCGCCGGGCGAATAGCGCATCCCCTGCTCGAGGCGCACAACCTCCGCCTGTTGGGTCACCATATCTACGATTACATAGCCCGGCAGCCCGTCTCTGGTGTTGTTGAACCACTTAATCAGGTCCCCGTAGACCAAAGGCGCAACCCGGACAGGCCGCCCCTGGAAGTTGATCTGACTATAGTGTTCCGCTACTTCAAATTGGCTTACCACGTCGGCCAGCTCACCCAAAGTCCGGTTCCCCAGCCGGGCCGCGCTGACGGCATCCAGCATGGGTATCTGGTCAAAGCTGATCTCCCGCACATCTTCTTCAAAGACACTGTGCTGCATGGTGAAAATCGAGGCATAGCTCCGCGCCCGCAAAATCGGCGATGAGACCAGGGAGCCCAGCAAGAAAATCGCGGCCAACAGTAAACACGCCAAAGCCGGAATCATGGCCACCCGCTTGACTTCCCGCACAATCTGCTGTGCATTCGCCTGCTTCAGCGCCGCACCGCCCAACATCAAACTCGCCCCACAGTAAACTGCGGCCATAATGAAAAAGAATCCGTAAAACGCCGGATCTTGCAAATTGATCGCTGGTAGCCGGAGATAGAAGTACCCCAGCCCCACCAAAAGGGTAATCAGGATGGTCAATATGGTGCGTTTCCCTCGCTTCATAGACATATCTCCCTCTTTTACACGGCAGCAGACAAACGCGTTGTTAGATCTCTTGTGTTCCCCCGCCTATGGCGGGGGAACACAAATTAAAATCAACACTATTTGCCCATAGCCCTCTTTTACTTACCAAGTGCTTCTATTATAGCTGATTTTTCGAAACCCTACAAGTGGGAAGACAGAAGAAATTCCCGCGATTTCAAACGCGCCTTCCCTCCATGGGCGGCAAACTGCCGCCTCTGTCGTACATTTGCACTTTTTGTGGGAAGATAATGTCCATAAAAAACAGCGCCCCCAAGGCCCTACTATATGAGCCTATTCTCCCATAAGTATATACAATCTCTCCAAGGCCAGTTGCGCCTCAATGAGTAAACACGTAGCGGGGGCATCGGCCTGAAGCAACGTCACAGCATCGGCGATTTTCGCGCTGCTGCGCGGGATTTCTCTTTCGACGCGTTTGATTCGCAGGTCAATGACTTCTCTGTTCATAGCAGAATCCTCCTACTTTTGCCAGCAACAGGCTATATATAGCCCAATAGTAGCAAATATAGCCTACCATTTCAAGTGGTTTCTCGTATGCTTGAGCAAAAGGGCTGATAGGAGATGGTGAGATGGATATGATTGCAGCCGTGCGAACCCGCATCCTTCGACTGTGCGACGAATATGATTTAACAATAAACAAGCTGGCAACCATATCCGCTGTACCGCCGTCTTCTGTGAAGAACATTTTGTATGGGAAAAGCAAAGACCCCAGGTTATCCACCATCAAAAAATTATGCGACGGCCTTGAGCTCACACTCGGCGAATTTTTCAACACGCCGGAGTTTGATTGTCTGGAACAGGAGATCAAGTAATACTAATTTTCGATAAAAAAGCGTTGAGGCCAGCGCAGGTATGCGCTGGCCTCACCTTATAGTCACTATAATATCACTCTATTCCTACCGATTCACCGCTTCATACTAGTTCCAAATAAAAAGTTTACAAGACTTTTTTATATTGGAACTTAATTCAGACGTGTTTTGCACATGTTTTGTGTAAAACCAGCCCGCAAAGCGGGCGTCTTCCCGATGAAAAGTGTAGACGTTTCATCGGGAAATAGTATCAATCGGAATCGCCTCGTCGAAGACCGTCTGGACATCCGACAGTTCGTGCTGATCTGTCCGAATAATCATCCGCCAGGCGCAGACAATACCTAATGCGCTAAAAAACAGTGACTGAAGAAGCGGCCACAATAAAATGTCCATAAAAATATCAGGATTTAAGTACCAGTCAATCACTTCCGGCAACATGAAATCGGGGATACTTTCCGCCCGAATGTATAGCCATGTGAATATCACCTCAACAACCAAGGTTAGCACAAGAGCGCAAATGATAGTAAACACCGTCGTAACGCGGCTTAGCTTCCCGCCTAAGAGCTTCCAACCAAAATAGATGCCCATCGGGATAAGCGCAAACAACAAAGCGGCAAGAATGTTAAAAATTACCATCGCCAACAGTGCCGGGATCGCACCCACAATACCGCCGATCAGACCACCGAGAATCCCACGAACATAGCCGCTGTTCTGCTTTTTCAGCTCCAGCCTCTCCTGCTGTGCATCTTTCCACTGGCGTAAGCAGCTCATATGTACGATAGCGGGTCGTCCGTCGTAGTACGCCAGCGTGTCGCCTCCCGGCCGCTCACAGATGGGACATTGCACCGGCGGAACTACGCCCTCCTCCCGCAAAGCCGCCTCTACAACACACATCGCCCGCTCGTACCAGGGACTCGGGTCATCTTTCCCGAGTGTGACCGTGATCACGAAAAAATTGCCTCCCGTGCTGGATTCGTCTCCCGGGATCGTAGAAGTGACAGTTACCTTCCCTTTTGTACATTCATCGCCTTTCAAACGCTGTTTGATCGCCTTGAACTGCTTGGAATCCGGCACGGCATCGACACCACAGATAAACGTGAGTGTTTTCTTTTTTGTCGCCGCTTCCGCCGGGAACCCAAACAATAGGCCCCGTCCAAACGCATTCTGGTCTCCTCCCACCTGCTTAAATCCGGTCAGACGGAGCATCTCTTCTAGTGTCATATACAACCCTCCTCACAAATTTAAATCCCGCACACCATTGAGAGGGTACGGGACTTTCTTTTGGTGACCCATCGGCGACTCGAACGCCGGACAACCTGATTAAAAGTCAGATGCTCTACCGACTGAGCTAATGGGTCTTAGTCGTACACATCTCCTGCGGGAAATGTGCGGTTCGCTTCGCTCACGGTGCGACTCTCAAGGGGGATCGGTCCCCCTTGAGGAATCCCCTCACCTCCCGGCGGGGTTTTAAGGGCAAGGGAAAAGGTCTTATATACACCTGCGGAGCGTTTGGCTGGGATGGAAGGGTTCGAACCTTCGAATGCCAGAGTCAAAGTCTGGTGCCTTACCACTTGGCGACATCCCATTAGGACAGGGTGCAGCTTTTGGGCTACACCCTGGTAGAAATCTGGGGTGAGTAACCGGGTTCGAACCGGCGACCTCCGGAACCACAATCCGGCGCTCTAACCAACTGAGCTATACTCACCATAAAGAACTCTTGGCCTCGCCCTTAACCAAATCGAAACATAGTTACACTTCGATTTGAAGCGAACAACGGGGTGGAGTAGTGCAGTTTTCGCCCAAAGGCCGTAGACTGACGGCGGAAACGGAGCGAAACCACCCCGGTAGAGAGCTGGTACGCCAGAAGGGATTCGAACCCCTGGCCTACTGCTTAGAAGGCAGTTGCTCTATCCTGCTGAGCTACTGGCGCGTATCAACTATGACCTTAATATTGTATGCAGTTTCGGCCGGTTTGTCAAGCCCAATTTTCATACGGCAGAATCGAGCAATTTTCATGCGGCCCAATCGAACTATTTTGAAATCTGTGCTTGGGAAAATTTCCCCTGCATAATTGCATTGACTTTTTCGTAGATTAATATGGACAACCATTAGAAACCGGAGGCGTATTGCCAATGGAAAATAAGAACAGATTGACCATTGATCTCACGGTGGTATACCTGCTCAACTTAGTAATTATCCTGCTGACCAAACTGCTATGAGCCGCCGTGGAGGGAGTGCCAAGTTGCAGGGATCAAGCTGCTTTCTTTTTCCCGCCTACGGCGTGAAGATGAAAACCAAGCAATGCAATGAGTCAGCTCCCCCGTGGAACAACTGTGTGAAAGGAATGGACTTCGTATGATTATGGATAGAATCGCCCTCGTTTTGGCCATCGTTGGCGGGCTGAACTGGGGCTCTGTGGGCATTTTTGGCTTTGACATCGTAGCCGCCCTATTTGGTGGACAGGTAGGCGGTGTGAGCCGCGTGATTTACACATTGGTGGGCCTCTCGGCCCTGTGGTGTATCTCCTTACTTTTCCGCGAAAGAGATGTAGCTGACGAACGTGTATAGCAAGCTCATACGGGAGTGGGAGACTTGCATTGATTTAAATTTATTTCCCCCCGCCATAGGCGGGGGGAAATAAGAAACTCTTCGGTGCGTTTCCCCACTACCCGAACATACGCCCACCTTGCGGACTAATATTTGCACAAAAAACGCGCAAATGCTCACCTTTATTAAGTCCCAATATAAAAAGAAAAAAGCATTTTTTTATTTGGGACTCGTATAATTTTGACGTCAATTTCTAGTGTTATGTAAAGGCTTTTTGAATATTTGCACAAGAAACCTTGAGATTTTCTGTGGATAACTCTGTGGATAATGTGTGAAACCCCACTGTTTCAAGGAACAGTTTCCGTGGAACAAATGCGGGGATATTCATCACGCTGTGCATAATCGATAATGTGAATCGACAAAAAAGTGAAGGGAAGAAAAAGTTTTTATTTTTTCTTTGCTTTTTCGATCGGTTATGCTATACTGATACAGGTAAAAATTGAACGCCCAGTGCATGTAAAGGAGTGGAAACTATGTCAGAATTTATTATCATTGCAAATAACACCTGTGACCTACCGGAAAAAATCCTCAATCCATTAGATGTCACCATATTGCCCCTGGGGTTTACAATCGGCGAAGAGAGCTTCCGGGAGATGGATGTCCGGGAATTCTACAAGAGAATCCAAGAAGGGGCCATGCCCACCACCAACGCAGCGAATGTAGGTGAATACATAGACCTTTACGAACCGGCACTCCAGGCGGGGAAAGATGTGCTCAATCTAGTATTTTCTTCCGGCCTCTCTATGACGTATAACGCCGCCGTTATGGCTGCAGAGGAGATGGCAGAGAAATATCCAGATCGGAAAATCTACGTGGTGGACACTGTGGCCGCCTCCCTAGGCGAAGGGCTGTTGGTCCGGGGTGTCGCAGAGATGCGAACCGCCGGAAAAAGTATCGACGAGGCACGGGACTGGGCCGAGGGTATGAAGCAAAAAGTAATTCATTATTTTACTATCAACGATCTAGGGCACCTGAAGCGGGGTGGTCGGATCTCCGGCGCACAGGCTGTTTTGGGCGGGATGCTGGGCGTGAAACCCATTCTGCGGGTCAATGAGACGGGCCATCTGGTCTCCATGGATAAAGTGCGGGGGCGGCAAGCGGCGCTGCTCAAGTTGGTGGATATGGCGGCCGAAAATGGTGTAGACCTTGCGAACCAAACCGCCTATATCAGCCACAGCGCCTGCGAAGACGAAGCGGTTTGGCTTGGTGAGCAGGTGAAAGAGAAGCTGGGCGTGAAAGATGTAGTCATCAACTATGTCGGCCCCGTCATCGGCTCACACACGGGTGTCGGCGTCGTTGCTCTGATCTTTCTTGGAGAGAAGCGCTAGACACTGGCGAAAAAAAGAATCGCCCGCAGCTTTTTTGAAAAAGAAGTTGCGGGCGAGAAATTATGTAGGAATTATTGTACCTCAACCGCTTGACAAAGTGTGTGAAACACTCTATAATTGCGAGGTGCTTATGTAGTTAGCCGGTTGCTCTAGCGGTATAAAAGACGGTTGCTCAAAGCGACAAAATGCTGTATTTCCAAGGTCAATGTGGGCCTTTAGCTCAGTTGGTTAGAGCATCCGGCTCATAACCGGACGGTCCTGGGTTCGAGTCCCCGAAGGCCCACCAGCCTTATTTTGTTGTTCTACGCTCTATGTTCTGACCTTGAGTCCTGCCGGAGGCTAGGGGAGAGGTTCCCGAAACATCGGAGCGCTGCATACGTTCCCCGAAGGGAACGTATGCACCAAAGAAGGGGTATAGCTCAGTTGGTAGAGCAGCGGTCTCCAAAACCGCGTGCCGAGGGTTCAAGTCCTTCTGCCCCTGCCAAAGAAAACGCTACAACCGCAAGGGTTGTAGCGTTTTTTGTTTTTGGTGATTTGGGCGGAAATGGCGCCGTGTTCAAGAAATGTTCAAGAAGGTGGCGGGAGGGGTTGAAAACACTGGGGACGTGGGGTTTGGACTATGCGAATTCTTTGAGAATTTATGCAATGTGGGAAAAAACGGTATCCTGAATGATTGAATTCCTTGCCTTTCTCTGTCAGATTTGATAGTATTAGTAGATACGGAAACTACAGTAAGCTGACCATTTCCAACTTTTTGTGTTCTGCGCATTTATTTTAAAAGGATATACAAAAATGGATAAATTTATCATTGATTCTATAATTGAATGTTTAAAAGAGAATCGTCCTATTCCCTCAGAATACAAGGATATGCTCTTCCCTGCAGTGCGCAAAGAGTACGAGTTAATATATGCAAATAAAATCCGAAAAGAAGATGTTCTTACAGACACAGACGAGATATCAAATGTCCCATTACAAATCGAGCGCTCTTTCATGTTAAAAGGAGGGGCTCCTGTCCAAGACTGGGCTAACTTGCTTGTATTTGGCGATAATTTGCAAGTGCTGAAAACGTTTTATTATGATGAAGACCCTATCATTAAAAATAAGGTAAAGGGACAAGTTAAACTTATCTACATTGATCCGCCCTTTGCAACAGAAAAAGACTTTCATGCGGGGAGCGGTCAAAAAGCATATGCTGACAAAGTAAGCGGGGCCGAATTTATAGAGTTCATCCGCAAGCGCTTAATTGTAATGAGTGAGCTTTTGGCTCCAAATGGCTTTATTTGTGTGCATTTAGACTACAGGAAAAAGCACTATATTAAAGTCATAATGGATGAAATATTCGGCGAAAATAATTTTCGAAACGAAATCGTTGTTAATCGTGTAAAAAAGAGTATCCGTGAGCGCAGGAAAGTACGTAAGCTTAACGAGGAATTTGATACGATTTTATTGTATGCAAAATCGGAATTATCTCAATTATTGCCGCCAACACGCACAGAAAGGCGCGATGAAAGATGGCATGCTTTTGATGCTCCAGAATTTAGAACAGGCATGGATTATGACTTATTTGGATATAAACCTAAACCCAATAGACATTGGTCATGGGAAGAGAACCGTGCAAGGAATGCAGTTAAAAACTATGAACGCTATGAGAAAGAACGTCTTAGTAATGAAACCATTGAGGCTTTTTGCAAGCGCACAGGAGAAAATTTAGAATTCCTAAGAGCAAAGTCTTCAACAGGAAAACCAGAATACTATATTCGTGCAACAGATACAGTTTTATGCAATAATATGTGGAGTGATATCTCTGCGTATTCTTTTTTAAATGGCTACCCAACTGAAAAAAGTGAAGCTCTTCTAGCGCGAATCATTGAAATGACCACAGATCCTGATGATCTTGTGATAGATTGTTTTGCTGGTAGCGGAACCACACTGGCTGTTGCAGAAAAGATGCAGCGAAGATGGATTGGCTGTGATATCGGAAAACTTTCTTTGTATACAATGCAAAAACGTATACTCCAGATAGCCAAAAGTAATGATGTTTATACTCCCAAGCGCAAATATAAAAAAGAAGCCGCATCTTTTTCTGTAATCACAGCAGGTCTATATGATTTGAGCAAAGTTTTTGCGTTATCTGCGGAGCGGTACTCATCTTTTGTAAAAAGATTATTTGAGATTGAAGATACAAAAAAGACGGCTATTAATGGAATTTCTGTAGACGGAGAAAAAAGAGGCTCTTATGTTAAAGTCTATCCGTATTGGGATCCACAAATGCGAAGTGCAGATATTGATGAAAGCTATGTTGAAGATTTGCATCGTCACATAGGCTCTCGAATAAGAGATCGTTTTTATATTGTTGCCCCAGCCACCAGTGTAGCTCTTTTAAATGACTTCTTCGAAATAGATGGTATAAAATATTTTTTCCTTAGAATTCCATATCAAGTAATCAGAGAGCTCCATAATGCTGAATTTAAAAAACTAAAGCAACCACAAAGTAAAAAGCAAATAAACGACTTGACGGAAGCAATTGGCTTCCACTTCAAGCGTCCACTCGAAGTGGAAAGTAAATTGGTTAATACCGATGGAAACTTATTTATCTCTGTATCAAAATTTTTGTGTGATTATGCCTTTGATGAAGATGGCAATGAACTTAAAAATTTTGAAAGCTTATCTATGGTTCTTATAGATGAAGCTCCCAGCGAGGATGAAACATTTATATTGACATCCATGTATTATGCAAAAGAGCTTGCGAGAAAAACTCCAGAAGAGATAGTCGAGGACGATGATGACAGCATTTCGGAAGATGAGAATATCAGAGCCGAGCTGCTAAGCTGTGAATCATTAATGGTTCCAGTTGTGCTTAAGGAAAATAAGGTTCGTATAATATATATTGACATATATGGTGACGAATTTATTGAAACTTTGACTTGGGAGGGCTAAACTATGGAGGGGATTGTAAAAATCAAAGAATCGGATCTAGTTCTTAAGGTAAAAGCAAATTATAACCCATCCATTCTTAATTTGTCGTCTTGGGATAACTATTTAGATGTATTATGTGGCCTTAGAGAATATCAAAAAGATGCTATTAAAACAGCGATTCTTTATTTGGCTTCAGGATATTATCATAGTATTGATCAGCTTGCATGTGAAAATTATTTAGAGAATGTTTCTTTACGAGACAAATTCAAACGAGAGATTGATTTTATAAACGTTATGCCAATAAAAGGCAAGCTTTCCGGCGTTATTGATTTAGCGACAGCGACAGGCAAGAGTTTTGTGATGTATGGTATTGCCCAAATCATGTTGTCATTAGGTATTGTTAAGCGTGTTTTAGTTTTGTGTCCATCAGTAACCATTGAGCGTGAGTTAACAAAAAAGTTCAATGCACTATCTAGAAAGCGGGAGTTGAAGAATGCGATTCCAGCGGGTAGCTATTATTCTAATCCGAAAATAATTGATGCCTCTTCCACAATTTGCTCTGGCGATATCTGTGTTGAGAATATTCATGCCGTTTATGATAAAACCGCGACATCAATAAAAGACAGCTTCGCTTCCGGCGGCCAAGATACACTAGTGCTCAATGATGAGGTCCATCATACGTATAATTCATCTGGAGAAAAAGACATTAGAAAGTGGAAAGAATTTTTAACAGGCGAATATGGCTTCAAATACATCTTGGGATTTACTGGAACGGCGTATGTTAATAATGAATATTTTCCTGATGTGATTTATAGATATTCCCTCAAACAGGCTATAGAAGATAAAATTGTGAAGTCAGTAGAATATGTCGCCAAAGATGATAAGAGTGATATGTTTGAAAAATTTCAAATGATTTTTGATAATCATATTGAAATGAAAAGGAAACATCTTTCTTTAAAAGTTATTAGCATATTTGTTTGTAAAGATATTAAGTCTGCTACAAATCTGCTGCACGATTTCATTGATTTTTTAACTGATGTCAAAGATATTGACCGAACCGTTGCTGAGGATTTGGCAATTGTAGCAACCTCATCACCAAAGCACAAGCAGAACCTTTCCTTATTGCAAACGATTGATGCATCTGGAAATTCTGTTGAGTGGGTTTTTTCTGTTTCTATGCTTACAGAAGGATGGGATGTTAAAAATGTATTTCAAATTGTTCCTTGGGAAGACCGTGCGTTTAACTCAAAATTATTGATTGCACAAGTGCTAGGGCGAGGATTACGCGTCCCCGAGGGGTCTACAGTTCAGCCAAAGGTACGAGTGTTTAATCATGCTAGTTGGAGCAAAAGCATTCAAACGCTTGTAGACGAAGTGCTCGAATTAGAACTGGAACTTGTGAGCAAGATTATTACCTGTGGAAATCGCTCAAGCTATAATTTTGATATTCACAATTTAAATTATTCACAAGAAGAAAGGGCTGTTGATAAAAACGGAGACGTTCGTCAAGAGGTATTTGATTTGACAAAAGGAATTCTCCTCATTGCACAGACGCCAGAAGATAAAAAGGTCACTGAATATGAAGACATTTACCGTAATACATATGAAAAAACAACAATGGTTGCTAGGCAGATGATTCGTGTAGATGAAGTTGTGAATAGAATAATAGAAAGCTTTAAAGGGCGAGCGTTAGAAGCTAAGCTGATTTTTGCAGAAAACGAATTTGAAAAAGAAAATCTTCCATCGATTGAAGTAATTAGAACCTACATTCGCGATTCTATGGAAGCTTATGGGATAAGAGGGGATTTATTAACCAACGAAAATGCCAATAAAATATATGGTAAATTTACTGGTTTACTTAGGAGAAAGCCTGCAACGCCTGTTTTCAGCAGAAAAGGCGATGTAATAGAAGAATTGAACACACAGAATATGCGCTCGTGTTCACGCTCTTTTTCTATGCTTGTCAAAGAAACAACCACTATCTTTTTGTCAAATGATTATAAGCAAGAATTGACAGAGGATGATCTGCAAACATATCTATCCGTAAAAGAAGAGATGAAAAACAAACAAATTAAAGAAGTTAACTCATGTTGTATGAAAACTCCTGCAAGTATAGTATTCACCCAATTCGAACCAGAAAAACGCTTTGTGGAATTGTTGGTTAGCGATGAGGTAGCTCCTAAAATTGATGCGTGGGTTAAGTCACGAGATATTGGGTTTTATGGGATAGATTATCAAATGAATAAGGGAAGTGCTTTCCAATCATTTAACCCTGATTTTTTTATTTTGGTCGGCGATAATGTTGCTGTTGTGGAAACAAAATCTGATAGTGATGATAGTGATATGAATTGCGCAAAATATAAGGCAGCAAACCGACACTTCGAATTGCTAAACAAGGCTCTTGAATCAAATGGATCAGAACGCAGGTACTTTCTATATTTCTTAAGCCCTACTGACTATGCTGCTTTTGCAGATTACTTATCTGACGGCAGGCTTTTTAGTTCAAAGTTTAATGGTGTGCTCATGGATCAAATCAATAAGAGGGTAGCAACATCAAGCGAACAATGAGTTAGATTTATTTTGCACTTACACCCTAAATAGATTAATCGAGGTTACCAAAACGAAAAATGTGGAGGATAATGATTCGGATTCGCAGTTTTTCCCTGGTACTAGACCTAGCAAGCAAGGCATGGTGATATCACCATGCAAAAACCGCTTGTTGGGCAGTAGCCCAACCCCACTAAATTGTCCGCTGATGCGTCCAATTTTTAAGCCGGCTTTCGCCGTCTACTCGAATCAAAAGAGCACCGCTTGGGAGGGAATTACTCTCCTCCCAGCGGTGCTCCTTTTGCGGTTTAGAGCTTCGCCAGCTTTTGCAGA
>Ga0123355_10011761_pt1 | contig 13520 bp, 9 predicted proteins | sample TergutEmb28metaG_3_FD_89872 | JGI IMG/M metagenome (GOLD analysis project Ga0123355, IMG submission 89872) | Embiratermes neotenicus P1 segment gut microbial communities from Petit-Saut dam, French Guiana - Emb289 P1 | ecosystem: Host-associated > Arthropoda: Insects > Digestive system > Gut ...
AAATAAAATACGAGTATAAAAGTTATTTTGGGACACATTTGTGTAAGTTGACCACTTGCTTATGTTGACCACTTTTTCAGGAACCGTCGGTGGTCAAGTTAGACAGGTTTTACTGTACCATGTATTTTTGTACAAAAGTACCGACATTTCAGAGCAATCAGCTGCTTTCATTGTCGTTGTAGAAATGCATTCCTCTATTCTGTTCTATTCCGACGGTAGAGACCACATGTTCGTCTGAAACGTCTGTACTGTAGTACACGGTGCACATTCCAGGGGCTGCAGTGACGTTTGAAGATGCCGCCGCGAGAAATTCAAATCTCGCAGTGAGGACAGATGGTAAGTTTTGAACAAGCGAATTTATGTGGTTGTCAGTGGATCAAGTTCATGACTATGAATTTAGTCGTAGAGTTTGCTAGGCTTCTGTAAAACACAGCATATGGTTAATAACTTACTGGGAAGACACTGGGTGTTACCACTATCAGCAACAAAATTGGTGAGGCAAGTACAAACTCCGCCCACGCATGCTGTGTTGTTCACGGGTCTACAGTTGTCAGATGTAGTGCAGGCGTCTCCTATAGCTGTAATGAGAATTTAAATTAGAATTGACACTCTCCACTATGTATGTCTGAGCTTCATTCATAAGCACTGGTAGTCTGTTTTAATGTGAGAATAGAACATTCAAAATGGTTACACTTAAAACGTGACCAATACAAGTGCACACGATTCTACATTCAACTTTCGTTTAAGGTGCTGATTAAAAGAAATGTGAATAACGTATACAATACAATTGAGAGGCAAACACGTGTAGGTGAAACAGAGGAACTGCAAGACCGTAGGCTCATATTCTGATGAGGGTATGGAAGAGATGTGAGACTTTCTGGGATCTGATGCTGTGTCGTTAGGCGAGTGGTTCCCGAATTTGTAAGGATAATAATATCTTCTTCTTCAATGACTTGGATTACCTGACCTTCAGGACAAAAGAAATCACGGTTCTTCATAACGTCGGGGACTACTAGCCCAACGGCACAGTACCACTTCCCAAATGATTTGTGTCTTCTTATGGAAAACACGAGGTATCCCTTAGTTAATATTCTGTGTGTCGTCATCGAATACAGAACTATCATACTGAGGCGTCTCATGATATGTCCTTTACAAGTATCTGATTAGGTCGGCCAGATAAAGAAGACAACGTGCACGGAAAATTAAAAATTTAAGCAGAAATTTGATTGGAAAACCTGATGAGACGAAGCCAGTTAGGGGGACTTAGGAAAATAACGGAAGGGAATTTCAAGATGTGAGTTATTTAAATGACATCAACTTCCAAATTTTTAAGGCTGGATCAGGAATGTACATGACGATGCCAATAGTCGATTTTCTCTTTGCGAACTTTCCTAAAAAGGGGTCCACTAGTCGCAGCTGAACTCTTGGCACATCACGCACCAACCTTAAATTATGTGATGGCACTGGGTCGGTTAGCATGAGAAACCTCTTCCTTTGAGAATTCACGTACCCATAGATACAGAACTAGCTTCGCTGCTAACCGTGTCATGTGCAGGGTTTTATTTGTCCAAAATGCACGCCAAGCAGCTTCCAGTTCACAAAATTTGATCTTACTTCACAATAGTGTCGTAGAATTTGTGAACTACCGCTCTGGTATCTGAATGCAAATGCATTTTGCTCTGATGGCGCAGGCACTCCAGTTTATTTTTACAAGTTGAGCCGATCATTTTGTTAGAGGCCTCAAATCTGCCATGTGTTCTTTTACTGTCTAGAATGTTACCTGCTTCTCGAAACCTGTCACATGATAGTAAACTGGTGCCCTCTTTTGAAAAGCCGCATGAGGAAATTTCTGACGATTTTACGACATTGTTGCTTGCATGATTTTATTTTGCATACGCATCATAAAAAGCACGCGATATTCCAATGGAATCGGCACAGCGACAGCACATGTCTCGTAGAAATCTCGCTGCCAAGCAGATAAAATAGCGACCCGGAAGAAATAGGGACTGTTGACAATTAACATAATGTATCTGTATTATATATGTATATATATATACATACACGCGCACGCGCGCGCGCGCGCGCACACACACATACACACACACACACAAACACACACACACAAGGTGACGATGATAGCCTACACAATTTTTTTCGTACAGACTAGGGAAATCGCCTAAACAGTTTGAACTTGTATTGTCACCAATCTTGCCGATTGTTGGAATATAACGCATCAGGTATAAATTTACCAAATGATCAGTGGTGCCCACCACCTCCGTTTGAAGATAAAGATCGTTTGATTCCAGAAATGAACAGTGCGTATGAAAATTGATTTAGTCTGTGATAGGTCCAAATATTTGTACAACCAAGAAACCTAACTTTAGGCTAAGCAGATTTTAAACTATCTGTCCTTTGGTCTTGCGCGATCTTTATTTATCCAATTTCATGTCACCTCCTATGCAGCGTGCATTATTTTGCATAATGCTACACATCATTCATACTCTTAACAACGACGTATCAACCGCAGGATTATAGAGTGTCGCGTGAGAGAACAGGTTGATCTGTGAGGTGAGTTTGAAAGGATGTGCAAGGAAATTCGTAGTGTGACAGTTTCAAAGTAGGTATACTATCCGGTGTTTTCCTGACGAGACCACAAGGACTCCTACAACTTAGTGAGTAACTCCCTACTTCACTCCGTCGCATCAGTGACCATGACAATGGCGAGGCGCTCCTACGTGTGATGCGACGAAGTTCTTTTCTTCAAATTATACATCCGGACGAAACGGGGTCGACCAATTACGAAGTGAAATACCTTACAAGGGACCGGAGATAGCAGACCAACACTTGCGACACCACGAAATTTTGATTCGCTTAGCAAAATATTTGTCACGTTTTGAAAGCCTTATCATGGAAACCTTCCTTTACAAAGTCTGCACGTAACGTGTGCAAATACGTAACTTCCAAGTACGACCTACGATAAAAGGATTTAACATGAACATATGACAACTTTCTTAATGCGGGTTGAGTTTCAGAAGTAATATACTATTACTCTATATCAAACAAATACCAACAAATGCACTCATATATTATTAAGTTACCACTTTATTAATATTACGCGTCATTCCAAAATGTTTCGACCCCTAAAGGGTCATCTTCAAGGAGTGCATTTGATACATTGTAGCAGCAAGGTCAGCATAATGAGCCACATGATGTGAACTTTTACATCTGGTGATTCATTTTTAAACTTTCACATCAGGTGACTCATTTTTTTTATCTTGCTGCTAGAATGTACTAAATATACTCCTTGAATATGGCCCTTTAAGGGTTGAAATATGTTGGAGTGACGTGTAGTGTTAATAAAGTGGTGACTTAATAATATATTAGTGCATTTGTTGGTATTTGTTTGATATAATGATATTAGTGCACGGACATGAACAATATAAAGTATTTGTACAGCGTTACGTGTCGTAGAACATAATGTGTTTTTGCGGTTTAGGCATTGTATCAATTGTATCGGCTTGAAAATGGTAGAATAATTAATTACCACACCACGATATTGTACCAGTTTTCAAATTCTCTGTACAGGGCTTTTCCATCATATTAAATAATAATGATAATAATAAATTACACTTTTACATAGGCATGAAAATGGGGGTAAAATGAGACAATGAACACTGGTATGAACATGTACCAAAATTAGTGGAAACAAGTCATGAAGGTAAGGTAGTCATTCAACCGAATGTTAGAGTTCGTGATCATGAAAATGGAATATGTACGCTAATAAAAGTTGCAATATCAGGAGGCAGAAATGTGATTAAGAAAGAAGCTGAGAAGATTCTAAAATATAAAGACATTGCAATAGAAACTGAATGCACGTAGAATGTAAAAAAAGTGATACCAGTAATAATAGGGTTAGCTGGTACCATCAAAATCATTCAGAAAATACCAAAGCAAGATACCGAGAAATCAAGATTGTAGGAACTGCAGAGAACAGCCATGGTGGCCACTGCACACATACATAGGAAAGGACTAATGTAAAATTACAAAACATTCAGCATTGGAAATAGCATTTCATGTGCCATGTACTGTAACTAAAGAACAGCTGCAACACTATATACCTTAGAAATATGAGTTGTTTCAGGTATATAATTGTAAATACCCTGCATAAAGATGATAACGTGTAATTTATACTTTAAAACTTGTAAGTGTTTCTGACGACTATCAAGAGATTAACACCAGGTTACCACAGTGGTAGTCCCTTTTAGTTTAATTGCTTGTATTATCCCTGAAGATCAGTTGGACCGATCTTGTGAAAAATGAATATCGGAATCAGGGAGAAAAGGATATCCGACATACAATAAAAAGAAGGAAGGCTAACTGGATTGGTCACGTCTTGCGTATGAACTGCCTTTTAAAGCATGTTTTTTAAAAGGAAAGATACAATGAAGTACAGAAGTGACAGGAAGAAGACGTAAGCAGCTATTGGAGGACCTTAAAGACAAGCGAGGATATTGGAAATTGAAAGCTGAAACACTAGATTGTACTCTGCGGAGAACCCACTTTCGAAGAATCTCTTGACCTGTCGTATGGCAGACTAGGGGATAATCAATGATTATTCCTATTTACATTTCGTTTACTTCACTGCACCATTTATTGTCTTCCCTGTTTAAATAACTACCTAACATCTGATTGATCTCTACAGCTTAATATTTTTCTGTGGGCACATTTCCATGCACACCCCTTTCTAGGCGTTTTCGCAAAATTGCGAAAAGGGACAATTAACTTCGTCATGTCTGTCTGTCTGCCCATCCGCATGGAAAAAGTCGGCTCCAACTGTACAGATGTTGATATCTGAGTTCTTTTTTTTTTTTAATCTGTGGAGAAAATTCCAGTTTTGACATTAATGCGATGAATTTACATACAGGCCTATGCAATCTTATGATAATACCTCTCTTAGTTCTTCTTAGAATGAGAAACGTTTCAGACGAAATTTGTAGAGAAAATCAAAACACGCATTTCATGTAAAATAATATATATTTTTTTAAATCGTGCCTTTTAGGAGAAAATGTGGAAAAATATGGTACAGACGGACAGGCCACAGATGACATAACATGGCGCATGCACTTTTCATGCTGGATAACAAAGCTAAAAACACGCGCTTATAATATGTAGTACCTATTGTTTTCCACTGCAACAATGATTACGCGAATACCCCACAATATTGCGTTATACGTACATCGCCTGTCTTGTTTACTCAAGAATTCACTTCTCCATTTGCTCGTTTCTACTCAGTTCAACGATATATTTTCAGTATCCTCATTGCCTAAACGAAACAGTAACTTCACCTGATTCTTCTCAGTTATCAGTATATACAAATAGATACATGTGTGTGGGAGATTTAATTAAACGTTTGATACCACTATCTTACATCAGGAAAAAGTACATTTTACTTACCAGTAAATATATGTTAAAGTTTATTTATTTTAGATGCACTGTCAATTACACTCTTCAGATTTTGGAAAAAAATTTACCGTATGTCTCGTTAATCACATCAGACTGAAAGGAAACAAGAGTATAGAGTATACAGAAACAAGCGTGCAGGCGAAAACCATACGAGCTGTTACGCGCGTTCGCACATTTGCGAAAAACGACTATTAGCTTCGTCATGTCTGTTCTTCCATCTGTTTACCCGCCTGTTCGCGTGCAACAACTCGGCTCCCACTGCACAGATTTTTATTTAATGTTTAAGGATTTTTAAAAAAGTCGATAAAATTCACGTTTCATTAAAATATGACAAGAATAATGGGCACTTTACATGAAGACCTACGTACGTTTATTTTAATATCTCGGTGAATTCTACTTACAAGGAGAATTGTTTGAGACAAAAGTTGTACAGAAAATTAAAACATATTTTGTGTTCAATACTTTTTTTTGTTTCGAAAATAGTGCCGTTTATGAGATAATGTGGGAAAATTGTTGTACGGTCGCACAGGCCACAAATGACAATATGGTGCATTTGCATTGCATACTGGATTCGTGAAGCTGCAAACACACGTTCAGAATACGTAATTCTTATTGGTTTTCCTCGGAAATTACGACTACATGAATGGGCCTCAAAGTTACTTTGGACGTACATTGTCTGTCTTGTTTTCTACTCCTGCGCACAAGTGCCAGTGTTGTGGCAGTCTACTGCCACGTTCGTGTCAACATAAACGTGTTTAACTACTATTTTATTACTCTGTTTCTGAATACAGCCTTGTCTTAGGGTGCCGAAGTGTACACGGCATTTCATAAAGACCAAACACGATTTATTCTGGCTTTCTCATTCTCACGTAACTGCGATTATGCAAAACACGTTTATTTCCTCGAATAGTGCGTAACATATTCCGCATTCATATTTTTAGCATTCTACAATGATGTAAAAAGCAGAAAAACTGTTGCAGCTTAAGCGTTGGAACATGGCTCACTTACATTTCTAAAAATATTTGTGATGAAATAAACATCAAAATAAATATTTTACTCTCTCTCAAAAAAAATATTTGCAATATTTACCGTAATATCATTGTACGTAATAACTCCAAATTCAAATAAATAATACATAAATACTTCCCATACCCAGTCACTTACTTTTGCTTATAATGTGCATATTTACCCTGTTTACCCTGTGTACAAATTCTATAAGTAAGTGGTAATAAATCACAGGCAAGTACGTGCTTTTTAAAGTGGTCGTAGGTGTTTCTCCTATCAAAGAATATTTGCTGGTGAAACTTCGTAAATCTTGGTTTGACTGTAAAGAAATAAAGAGGACGAAGGAAAGGAACAACGCGGGACTTCAAATTTGACATGCTCTGTTTTCCCATGGCTGGGAGATGCCGTCTGCGGTACGCGGTACAAACTGTTAGTCGCAAATTTGTTCTTTGCCAGTGGAATGCTTTTCTTGGTAAATGTTCGAAACGACGCGTTGAGTGTTATCTCACACAATGGGCTTTTGACATACACTTTATCTATCAATATTTTTCTTCTGTCAATATTCCCGGCGCCTGATAAACTTGATGTCTGACCCTGATCCCTGGTTAAGAAATTCCAATGCTATTATCTCTAGCCTCCACTTGCCACACTAGGATATTTTCAGTAATTCTTACAGCGGTATTTCCTGTGCCATGAATTTGTAGCTTATCACTCGATTCAACGTAGCTGGAGCGATGGAAATTATGCTTTGCCATGCATGCTTCTGGGACTGTATGTGCGACGATTTTCGCGTATGTAAACGCCCAGTTTTCCCTCTTTCTTTCTCATACTTCTCAGTATAACAAGAATGTGCTTTATTGCAAAGTATTAGCCTGGGTTCGAGACCTTCCTTATAGAAGTTATGGTAGGGACCAGTAAAAATGCGAATAGATTAGGAGAGTTTTCATAAACTATCGGAAGAAAATGAGTTGAATGTTCATTCACAGAGTGGATTTAGTCATTACTGTGATATGTTTGTGAAATATTTGTCTGTCAGCGAACAAAATAGCGAAGATCGTGTAAGATCCCCTGCTCCATTTAGTGGCAAACTCGATATAAACGGAAAGAAATTAAATGAAATTGCGGAACTAGTGAGCAGAGAGATTTTTATGTCCTACAATTTGTACAATATACGCCGATTTTGCACTTAGATCTCGGGCCTACCACTCAAATGACAAAAACACAGAATAAGTAATGCGTGTGAGTCAGTGGATGAATCGCTGACGATGTGGACGGGACGGTGGTCAGATCTGGGAGTCTCTGTACCTTAGAGCGGTGTTTCCCAACCAGGGTTCTGCATGACATCATTAACGGTTCCACGAAAATCTGTGGGATAAAACTTAAAAATTGCGAAATTTGAAATACAATGAAAAATATCAAATATTCATCGAAAGACAGGAAAGTGTTTCATTTTTCTTACAAAGTAAGCTGACTTTATATATATTTACAAATGAATTTTCTTGGCAGTAATTTAGCAAAAATTGAACCGCTCTCCCGGCTCTCAAATTTTTCTGGCTTATGAGCGTTTTCAGAGGTGGGGGTTCCTCCATGGAAGGAAGGTCGGGAAACACTGACTTAGAAAATTATGTGGTGTGGGAAAGCGATCACAGTGACCAAATATCCGGCAAATGTACTAGGACAAAAATTTATGCTAAATAACCCAATCGCTGAAACAGTATGACACTTACATGCTTGGCGTCTTGTAAAATGCACAGTTGTCGGCGCATTTGTCAAATATACCAGTCGTGGGAACGCGGCTGTATAAACGTTTTTCAAATTACGGCGCTCTGAACGTGCCTGTAAAAGAAGGCCGTCTAAACCCAATTCGGAACAAACATGAATTTAGCATCGCTTCCAAAAGAACACAAGTAAGCGTTCATAATTGTGTCCTTTTTTGTCCATAGCGGACTGACGTTCATACATGGATTTTGGTAATGAAAAACGCACAGGCTGAAAAGTAGCACGTAGTGCGATTCCACGTCAAATCGCAACGCAAAGAACACTGTGAATACTTTTATTAACTTTTGTGCGCTCTTTGGAAATCTCGAGAAACTAGCTCTCGTGGAGTTTTTGGTCTCTAGGTCGATTAGTTTTCCCCGTACCAAATTAAGTTCTCATAATTTGGTCAAAATCGTTCCCTCCGCGACTCTTTCAAACACATTAGCTCCGGTATGATTTGGTAAGGAAATCATTGGTCTTTCATTCTAAGCTTCGTAAGAGGACTGTAATTGCTCATATATGAACAGAGAATATGCCATTGGATTTATGACTTTTATTTTCACTGCTTTGCCTATCTCCGACATGATGGGAAAGTACCACACGTTTCCCTGCTTTCTGCCCTATAATATGCCCTTTATAATTGACTGTAATTGACGCTGAGCACATTTCGAGGCAGATGTTAGATCGGTCCCTCGCTATCGCCAGTTAGTGTTCTGGGAAAACTCCTTATGACCTGGTGGTATCGGTTACGTGATTAAATTTTAGTGACGTACATGAGGATGGAAACGTTAAAGAAAGGAAGCAGGAAGAGAAGCGATTATAATAGAACATTAACACCCAGGCAGAACTGCTTAAGGATCAGCAGCAGGGGGTTTAATAATGTCATGCAAAATGTGGAACGGTGAGAGTCCTGAAAGCAGCGGATGGACTTTCATGAATAGATTGTTAGCCTCGTTGGTAAGCCCGAAAGACAAGATTTTGCGACAGTAGTAGAAATGGAAAGAGGCAAAACAAGACAGTGCTCTATAAACGATGAAGTTATATCGAAGTCTCGAAGACAAGATATTGCGATTGTAAATAATGTTTCCCTAACTTTTTTGAATTGGGATCTATTCCTTGTGTTTAACCTCACTCTTAACAAGTAGATACGGAACTTGCACTCAGAAGGTGGGCCGACAGGCATGGCCATGTTGGTGAAATGCTAGTTTTTTTCTGTGAAGCACCTAGCGCAGCTGGTGATCGGCCCTCTCTGTGTACGGGAGATAATACTGTCGTTAAAGTGTATTCTGTTGCAATCTAATGAGTAGTGATGACATAAGCGGAAGTTGCAAAATATTAAGGCAGGATATTGCTTTTTTTCTTCCGCCAGTTCGGTAAGGTTCACTGTGCAGAACCTGTCCTCAATTAAGAAGGATGGTAATGTTAATTGAGCGTTGTGAGTTGCAAGCCAAGTAATTTATGCTACTATTACATTCGAAAACGCATCCTTCGACGAAACGGTGACAAACGCGGAACGTTCTTCCGAATGTGTACAATTTTATGAAGAAAGAAACAGAGGACGTAAAGGGACAAGTTCTCGAACACTACAGAAAACACCCGTTGGAAGTGAAAAAGTGGGTGAAAGAGGCAACTTAAGTTTCCCAAAATGAGAACTTCAAGAATTCTGGGACAGCAGATAAAGCGCGAAACACAAGTAACGTCATTCATTCCAGCCGACAAGACACACAAAGTCCTAAACTTGTGATAGATAATTTCAATAACGTTGTCATTAGGCACACAATTCGTGAATTTTATCTGCAAGAAGGAATGTCACCAACCGTCCCTAAATGCTACCGAAATTGAGAGGCAGGATTAGTATTAAGGGCGGTAGCAGCACCTCAAGAAAACTTGTGAAGAAATTTGGTCTTTTTTGAACAGCACGACCTAAAATATATGCTGGTATCACACCGCATAGTCCTGAAAAAGTATAGGTCAAAGGTCATCTGTCTGTGTACGAGGCAAGATATACATACAAGAAGCCATTCTTGACTTGAAGGGTGTCCTGAAGTCGAACCAGAACACAGAGGAATACTACAATGAAATAAAGGGCGAAAATTACAGTCGTTGGCTGTAAGAGAAATTTTAGTTCCTAATTTGGGCTCAAGTTTTCTTTCTGTGATTGATGATACCTCCCAACATATCATACAGAAGGATGAAAACCAACATCGATTGCAAATAAAGTCAAACGATTTACTCTTTAGTGTAGGAGAAACTGTACATTCTTGCGAAACAGCGTGAAACATATGCAGCAACTTAATGAAACAATAAGAGCTTACAAACCGACTAAAAAGACTTTCTTATTTGATGAAACCATAGCTACTTATCGTCAAAAGCTGCCGAGATCCCCATTTTATCAAAAAGTTCTCAAACTTACACATTCAGTCTGGGCGGACGTGAAATCTTGGCTGACGAATGTAATATATTACAGACCAGCGCACATTTCACAGAACGGAACCGCAACGCAAATGAAAATAATGTGCAAAATATTACCAAAACATCAGTGTCTGAATCAGTTCGTTATAAAAGTTTGACGCAGACAGGAATTTTTAAAATAATTATTTAAGAAGCACTCATCTCTCCAAAAATAGTTTAGAACATCAAGGACATTACTTAAAAGTCAAACATTGTGCCTTTTCTCGTCGACCTGGCCTACACTGGCATGAACAGAAGCGAAACGACACGCAACGAAACAACCGAAATGTTAGCAGAGCGATTATTTTCGGTTCGGTTTGGTTCCATGCTGGGAGGGAGAGTGGTGGTGTTGAGGGTGGTGGTGGCGGTGGTTAACCGTTACGCTACGAACTCCAACGTGAACACCATGACTACGGCAGATTGTACTTTGGTTATGTCCGCGAAGGCCGAACCATTTGTGGGGACCCGATTATTTATATCTACCGGTGAAGCGTAATGTAAGGGAGAAGATGCGTAAATAACTGGAAATGGCTGCAAAATTATGTGTAAAGCAATTTATATGGCATTGAGAATAGATAAATAGATAAATTATTTAAAGGATCCAACAGACGTGGCTAGTGCCTTCAATAATTTCTTTGTAACAGGTACTAAAGAATTAAACATTCAACAAATAGAGAAAGGTGATGATATCTGAATTCTAAAAGATTCATTGCCTGGAAACCTCCCTAGCATAAAAGTAATCCAAACTACTAAAGCTGAAATAAAAAGTACCTTTCTTTCCCTAAAACCAAAAAAAAAAATCATTAGGGTACGATGAAATAACAAGTAAAATATTAAAAGCTTGTACATCTCTCATTAGTTACCCATTAAGCTACGTTTACAATCACTCGCTATATACAGGTATTTTTTCCTGACCGTCTTAAAATTGCAGTAATAAAACCACTCTGCAAGAAAGGAAACAAAACTAGTATAATAAATTAGAGGCCTACATCATTATTAACGGTTTTTTCTAAGGTACTCAAGGAAACTATACAGAGTAGATTAAGCCAACACCTGCCTACTAACAACATACTGGTTACAGAAGAGTGCAGTTTTAGGAAAGGGATATCAGCTGAAGATGCCGCCTTAAGACCAGGAGATAAGTGTATTCAAATCTATTAAACAAAAATGAATGTTGGAGGAATTTTCTGTGACCTAGCAAAGGCTTTTGATTGCGTGAAACATGAAATTTTGTGAACTAAATTAAATTTCTATGGAATTTGAGGAGTTTCTGCATATTGGTTCAGGTCCTATTTAACTAATAGAAGACCGAAATTTGAAGTAAAATCATCTGGTACAGCTCACAATTTTTTCTCTAAATTGGGTACATTGAAACATGAAGTTACCCAAGGATCAATTCTAGGGCTCTATTGTTCAGTATTTATATGTAAGTGACCTTCCCTGAAAATCAACTCTGCATCACAACCAATATCATTTGTTGATGATACTAGTGTCGTAATTTCAAGCAGAAATATCTAAGACTTCTGTTCGGTGCCAAATTTAGTTCTCTGTCATAAGATTAAATGGTTTGCTGCTAATAATTTAGTTCTAAATTTAGATAAAATGAATGGAATGTAATGAAATTCATAACAAAGAATTCATCACATTCTACATTACATATTGGTTATAAAGAAAATTATGCAGAAGAGACAGTGAACACAATATCTCTTGGTTTACAAATTGATAACCATATAAACTGGAAGAACCAAACTGGGCAAATGACTCCTAAGTTAAGTAAATAATTCCTAAGTTACGTGGGACATGCTATGCCATTAGGTTTGGTCCATATCAGGAACAGTAACACTCTTAAATCAATTTACAATGAATACTTTCATTATTTTATAAAATATGGAATAATTTTTGGGGTAACTTTTCTAGCAGTGGGAAGATTTTCACTTTACAAAAGAAAATCTTCAGAATTATGGCCTTTGTACAACTCAGAACCCCATGTAAAAGTCTATTTAACAATTATAGGTTCTACCTGCTCCAAGGGAATATACACTTTCATTAATTAACTTCATTATCAATAGTAAGGAAATTTTTCAAACAAATTAATCTATACACAATATTAATAGACAGAAGAAGTATCATTATCTTCACAGACCAAATATCAACCCATCTTGTCTTCAAAAAAGTATGTTCTATGCTAGCATAAAAATTTTCAACAGTTTACCACTTACTGTGAAAATCCTCAAGAATGACACGGCAAAATTTAAAGCACCCTACAGAAAATACCTACATACACACTCCTTCTACCCTGTAGATGAATTTTTTATGTGTAAAGATGATATATAATACTGTTTTTGTAAAATGTTTGTAGTATTTGACACTCTGAATTTATACGCCTGTGTATTTATCAATTGTGCCACATCCTACTGTCTGTATGACACACTTATGGATCCATGGAATGTGTATATATATAGATGTATGTGTGTATGTATGTATGTATGTATGTATGTGTATTGTAGCAGTGAAAACTCTCCATCTGCTAGATGTGTTTTGTCTGCTAATCTTGTGTGCAAAGACGTTCATACGGAGTCTGTACTAATTTATGGCATTCACTAATCTAGTTCTCAGTGTTTTCAGCATTTAGGGATTTTATCCCAGTACTCTATTAATATTGTTGTTATTTTAATGTCTTTATATTTGTTTTTGTTTAGGGTTCCTTTAAGATTTTGTGTATTTGTATTTATATGTGTTGTATGTGTGTTCTTGTGTTGGCTTTATAATTGGCACTTGCACTTCTCAGTCTCCATTAAATTATTATTATTATTATTATTATTATTATTATTATTATTATTATT
>Ga0123355_10011762_pt1 | contig 13520 bp, 13 predicted proteins | sample TergutEmb28metaG_3_FD_89872 | JGI IMG/M metagenome (GOLD analysis project Ga0123355, IMG submission 89872) | Embiratermes neotenicus P1 segment gut microbial communities from Petit-Saut dam, French Guiana - Emb289 P1 | ecosystem: Host-associated > Arthropoda: Insects > Digestive system > Gut ...
ATTAAGAACTACACATAGAGTTTAGACTAATATTAAGGAAGTTACTAGAAAATACTAGAAAAATGTTAAAGTGTTATCAACATTGATATTTCACATTGTATAATATAATAGTTTAGCTTATAAGCCTTAGTAAAATAAGATAATGCCAGGGGCATTGTACTAGAATATAGATTTCTCATGTACCCATACCACCACCCCCACACAGCACGCGAGATCTCGCACCCTAAACACCTTACATATACCCAAATAAATTAAGTATAACTGTTTAAAAACGTTTATTCTATACCTACCTGAAGATGGCCAAAGAAAAAGGCCGAAACATGTAGTAGAATCCCTATGTAATAAACTATACATATTCTCTACCACCATTAGTTGTGTCAGACAATTATACACACCCTAACACAGTTCCCTTTCGATCTCAACGCCAATGATATTAAATATAAACTGCTTCCTTTGCTTATTCATTTGTAACTTAAAAACGATTGTCTGAAAATTACATGTCGTCGAATAAATGGATGATAGTAATAAGATTTGATGGATGTAGAAGGTGAAGATTGTTGCCTAACATAAGGTACTATCTAGCCATCTGTTTGAAAAGATTAACAAAAGCCATCAAACATCTGTCAGGATACCCGATGCCTAGTTCGAGGTTCGAAATAGAAAGTTCACATTTATTGATCAGAATTTGTTGGGCTAACTTTCTCCGTCTCAAAATACATACTTACATAAGAATTTCAAGGAGAAGAAAACACTCATATTACGAAAGAAATACTACACCATTGCTATTAAAAAGTATACGGAACAAGGATTTAATAGCACAAAAAAATTCTAACATAATGGGCAATTTCTCGCGAGAACCTCATTTGAGATTTCAGGCGATCAGAATTGCTTAGTCGTTTCTTAAATCTGTTTTCGGTAATAACAGATTAAATGCGTGCACATCATTTAAGCCTGGATCCTCTATATAGTTCAATACGTCTCTTAAAATTGTCAATGAATACGTTCTGATCAACAGAGTTAAAGTTACAATGTTGTTCTTACATAACTGTATTATTTAATGTTGATCACGTATGTAGCGAAATAACACTCACAGCGTCTAGCTACACCTTACGTTTACTTACTCCCAAAGAACTTATCATTACAAAGAATATATACTTGGAACAAAAAAAAAACAGAATCACGGATCACTCATCAAAGAAGTAAGAGAAGGATATCTCAATCCTTCACATCCTACCCACCCTGGTTAATCTCCAGGGGGAAGACCAGCTGCACGGGACGACTGATTTTAGTTCTGTCCGAGAGGCGGAGGCTTACCGTCCGGATTGACCATCACGACCCGTAAGTAGTTCGTCGATTCGGGCTTTCTTCCACGTGTGTCTCGGCGTCCTTTATTCCTATAAGAGAACAATGTCTCCTACCTTAAATTTGGGCCCTTGTCGAGCTGGTATCCTAACCTCACGGTAGTTTCTCAATTGTAGGAGATACTCCATTTGCCAGCGTCGCCAAAGAGCCTCGGTCAGCCTTTGATGTTGTCGAAAGGACCTAGTCAAATTTTCCGTCCCTACAGCTTCGGGGCCGTGGGGAAAGGTCGTCAGTTTCCCGCCGGTGAAGAAGTGTGCGGTTGTCAATGTCTCATTATCATCATCTTGGATAATTGGTCGAGAGTTTAGCGCAGCCTCAATCCCTACCAGGTTAGTCTGGAGTTCTTCCTCGTCCACTTGGGAGCGTCCTAATACCTTCCGCAGACAGCGTTTAGTCGTGGCGACCATCCGCTCCGATCAAATTCACCACCCAGCCGCCCGGGGCGTAATAAACTTCCAACGATTTCCGTATTCCGCAAAATACTGGTGTGTCTTTGCGGCTTAGAAGACCTACAACGCTGCCTCAGTTCTCTATAAGCCGCGTGAAATATCTGGGCGCTGTCGGTGTAAATTGTTAGGTAGACCACGCCTTCCTGTAAATATTTGAAGTGCTAAGATGAATTTATCGGTTGACATGTCCAGGCAGAGCTCCAGATGCACAGCTCGTATTGTCGCACAAGTGAACAGGGCAATATAAAATTTCTTCAGGGTATTTCCCACCTTGAAGAAGAGAGGTCCTGCATAATCAATGCCGGTGACCGCAAAGGGACTAATTGGTGTTATCCTGTCAGTGGGTAGTGGAGCTTCTATTTCTCCTCCTGGCAGCCCGTTTGCAATTCGGCAGGGGAGGCATGGATGTAGCACCTGCTTAATCGTCTGACGTGGGCGAAGGATCCAAAACTCTTCTCGTAGTTCTGCTAGGATTATGCGTACCCCTAAGTGATGGAGAAGAATACGAGACTGTAAAATCAGCAATTTCGTAAAGTGGTATCGCCCGTCCAAAAGTAGGGGGTGGCGTTGTTCGCGTGACAGTTTAGAAAAATTTAGTAGTACACAAGGCGAATAAATACTTCGTCTAAAGGGGGGTTGAATCCTGCTATTTTCGAGCCATCTGGGAGGGGCATGTTCTCTTGTAGTGCCTGGAATTCCGCAGTTAAGCATTCATCTTGCACGGCTTGTATCCAGTAAGACTGGGCCGCCTCCAGTTCCAAAGCCGTCAAATTACCAGAGTGTCCATCATTTCGAATGGAAATTTGCCGGAAGCGCAAGATCCAGGCTGTGACCCAAAATAACTTCCAGTAAGAGCTGTATCTTGTAGGCTCTAGCAGTTTCCTAGGAACTTCAAGCGACAGAGTGTGATTGGCGGACCCTTTCCCTTCGGGAAGGGAAACGTCTACTGGGGGGTGTTCTGTGGCCAGTTCTGTGGAGGTTGCGCGAGCGAAGAAGGCCCACGCCACCAGACGTCCATGGTTTTCAACTCTTCTGCGGTTACTCCTCCTGAAGGCAGATCAGTTGGATTGTCCTTCCCTCCGTTGTGAGGGGGTCGTATAGGACTGTATTTCGTTCACCCGGTTACACACAAAGGTCTTCCATCGATTTGGGTCCAGATGTATCCAACCCAAAGCTACGGCCGAGTCAGTCCATAAGGTAGCCTCAGTAATATCGATGCATGTAGCTTGACAGAAGTAGTGCAACATTCTAGCTCCCACCAGCGCTGCCAAAAGCTCTAATCGTGGAAGAGTGACCTTAACAGGAGCAAATCGATTCTTACTGCATGCTAAGGGAACCACTTTGTTGTCGACCATGCAGGATCGAATATGCAAAGCTGCTCCATAGGCACGCTCTGATGCGTCGCAAAACAAGTTAACTCGGTAGTGGCTTCTGTCTACTGTTCATTCCCACCTAGGAACAGGTAGGTGAGCCGAGTGCAGCAAAGTGGATACCCAAGTGTTCAAAAGGGAGCCGAGATTAGACGGAAAGAGCTCGTCCTAAGCTAATCCTCTGCACCATGTGTCCTGAAACAATAATTTCCCAACGACGGATAGAGGGGATAGTAAGCCCAGAGGACTTTAAAATGTGGCCGCAGCTTGCAGGACTTGCCTCTTAGTGGTAGTGCCTTCAACGTATTCGCCGGTGGCATCACGGGGCTCCATTGATAATGTGTCCGATTCGGTGTCCCAGTCGATTGGAAGGGTTTGTGTTACATCTTTTAAATCTACACCTTCGGTTCTCCAGCCGTCCTTCAAATGCTTGGAATTTGTGGTACATTTCGCCATGGGTAGACGAATTCGGGTCATCAGGTATATAAGCTCGTAGTAAAGGTTGGTTACCCAATCGTCATTTTCCGCGCCCGCTGCGAATTCATCCATAAAGGTACTGTTGCCTACAAGGGCTGCAGCGGTGGGAAACTCCGCCTTATACATGTCAGCAAGTTCTGTTGTAGTAGCAGATAGGAGGAAGGGGCTACATGTGAGGCCAGATGGCAGCTGAGTGAAACAGTACGTTATAATCTCTCTAGTAGTGTCGTAATTTCCATCCTCATCCTTGATGACGCGATAGCAGAAAAACCTCGTCAGGTCCCTGCCTCTTCTATTGAGACTCAACTGCAAGAATGCCTGCCCAATATTGCCTATGATTCCAACTGGATACAGTCGGAATCGCAGCAGTGTCACCAAAGTTTCCGGAAGTAAATTCGGGCCCATCTCGAGAGCGTCGTTCAGAGACGGTTATTGGCCTTCATGAGAGGATCCGTCAAAAACAATCCCCCATTTGGTTTCCCCTCGTTTTTCCTTCTTTACGGCATAATGGGGTAAGTAGAACTCGTCTACTGTTCCCTCTTCCGAAGGAGCGATTTCCACTTGCTCTTTATTTTTGTAGTCCAACACGTGATCGTGATACAAAAGCCGTAAACCAATATTCCCCTCCAATATCTGCTCCAAACTCTGAAACTGTTACTCAGCATTGTGGTGATTGCTCTGTAGAGTGATGTTTACCTTCCGAGGGAGACAACTCTCCGCTTATTCTCTAGGGAGTACGAGGCGTGAAATTCCCGAAGGAGTGCTGTGTCTCGGGCGTTCATTAACTTATCCTGTTTATCCGTGATCCCGAGGGTTTCTAATTCCCAAAAACGACGAACGACGTCATCAGAAGTGAAGGAGCTCTGGTCTAGGTTGACGTGGTTTACCATAATCGAACTGGCCGTTACGGAAGAACGATTCCCACTGAGGATCCAGCCTACCTTCAATGGTAACAGTACGACAGATGGAGAAAGGCGTATCGGCGGAGTGTCTTTAACTATTTCGCAGTAGTGATCATCTCCAATTTGGATCTCCATAGGGAGGTTCTCCGGTTCGCACGGTGGGTCGGCCAATCGTAGTCTAGGAGTATGTGCCAGTGTCTCAATATCATGCGGGACATTAGGATGACGAAAGAAGGGGTGAGTGCTCTTAAATGCCGTCAACAAAGTCGAGGCATTAGTCCCGGTCCCCCTCATGTTGAAGGGAACGAATCTTCTCCGGCAGGGAGCGGCAGGGTGAGTCTCGAAAGCAGTAACAGATAAATCCTGCTGGTCAATCACCTCAAGTTGCAGGTCGTCTATTACTGATCCAGCAATAAAACTGCATTGGCCCCCCATCCAACACGCAAGGCGTTAGTCTGCTGAAACCCGTGGATCCAGTGACCCAAACGCGGGCCGTTTGCAGGTAAGTGAACACTTGTGAGGAGATATTCACCCTACCTACAAAAGCCGATGTTATCGGATTTGCCCGACTAGTTGTTTCCTTGTCCATGCAAACAAACGGATGATGTTCCTTCTTGCACTTTGAGCAGAAGACCTTGCCCTTTTACTACAAGCGTGAATATGATGACCACGGTTAAGACAGAGAAAGCATAGATTGCCGGACTTTAACTTCTCAATGCGCTCCTTTACATCGGTCACGGCTTTACCATCTTGAGCTCAATGACTATTACTTTCACAAAATACACAGAATGGCTCTATTAACCTTCTGCTCGTTCGAGATGTAGATCCTGACTTGGAGAGGACGTGCAGTGTAGTTACCGTGGGTGTGAATTTAGATGCAGGTGATGTCTCACCACGAATCTTATGCGCCGTAAGGGCTCCATCCACCTCTTCACCTAAGAATTTCATTAAATTGACGAAGTCTCCTTCAGAATGAACCCCTCGTTTCACCTGGATGGTCCAGCGTCGGCAGATATCGTACGGAAATGCGAAGAGAATCTTCGGGACCAATATCTTACCATATGCCTTTACGTCCTCCCCCAGTGCCCGAAGGGCTTGGATGCGGCGGTTACACTCGACGTACGTAGTATTCAGTGCATCCGCAGACGCAAACCGAATCGGCGTCACCTCTTCTAAGTTATCTAAGTGAGCCTGTATTATCCTGTTCTTATCGCCGTAGCGATCGTGAAGTATTTTCTTTGTGTCTTCATAGGTCGAAGCAGTCACGGCAATAAAATCGACAAGCATCTTTGATTCGCCCTCTAAATAGCCCCGGAGGAGCACGTGTTTATTCACGGTAGACAGGGTAGGGTCCTTGTCTACGGACGACTCGAACTGTTCCCAAAACCGGGCCCACGTTTCCACATCTCCCGCAAACGGCTCAAGTTTTATTGGGGGCAACTTCACCGAGTGAGTGACTGGAGGTCGATCTGTCGTTTGGGCGGATGGTAGTTCCGCTACGCGAAGGTTCGCGGCATATGAGGCAATCCTTCTTCCAATCTCCTGGTTGGCCTTTACGATTGCTCGCTTGACAGAATTAATGTACTCCTCGCACATCTCCACGTCAACAGTGTATTCGTGATCTTCCGAGAGATCCTGGATAGCGTCATCCAATCGAACCAACTGATTCTGCGTTTCCTGGAGCCGGCCTCTGTAGTGCTCGTAATCGTCGAGGGGGATATTCTCCGTCGACTCATTGATGGCAGTAATGAACCGAATGAATATCACAATAGTTTGATCGTCTGGAGGGGGCGCTCGGTAAGAGGGATGTCAGAGATGTCACCAAGAGTCCGGTACTGATCGTCTGTAGGGAGGCGGTCGTGGTGCATGCGACTGTATTACCAACCGCGCCGCCCGTGAAGTGCAACGATGGCGTCCTGTGCTAGTCCAAGCTCCGGACCGTGATTTACACTTGTATTCCTCGCGTCTACGTCCCGGCGTCCAAAGAGCATACACAATCACTCTCGCGCTAGTTGAACAACTCACTTCACAATTCAAGATCCCGTAGCATTTCTATCCCGTTTTTCGGTACCAACAAATGTAGCGAAATAACACTCACAGTGTCTAGCTACACCTTACGTTTCCTTACTCCCAAAGAACTCATCATTACAAAGAATATACAATTGGGACAAAGAAAACAGAATTACGGATCACTCATCAAAGAAATAAGAGAAAGATATCTCAATCCTTCACAACGTAGCTGCGGATTTACGTACTTTTGTCCTTTGATTGTGAGGGCCTTAAGTTATTTTAATCCTTTAGTTGATGATATCCAACGCTTGTTTCAACAAGGATTTATACAGTGTATACGATGGAGTATGGCAAGGCTTGAAGCAGAACTACCTTCCCCTTGTTGCAACATCCTCGTTGAGAACTTCAGGTGGTCATGAATTTTTCGGACTTGTGTAGTATTTTTTTTTAACGACATATCGGCGCTTAATTACAATAACACCTAGTCTTAAGACTAACAAGCTGTTTTACTCTGACTTAATTTGTTAAGTGAATATTAACTTCAGGTGTCGCCCAGCTGTTCTACGTGTTTTGTTTTGCTTACGCACTGTCTTTTCCTTTGTTGGCGGTGATTACTGCACTAAAAATGTGTCCTGTTTTTATCACACACTAATAGTGCTATGGTGCACTTTACTGTGCTCTCCTTTTAATTAACACTACACAAGCTCAAAATGTTTTTTTTTTTTGTGTGTAGAATCTGAAGGTTTCTTATGTATATAAAACCCTGCTAATTAAATAAGTCTTGAGTGAGATGAATTCATTCCACACCTTCATGTGTAATTTGTGTTAAGCTTTGAAGTACAGAATTTACCTGAATTATGTTTAAATAATCAGTTACTACCCCACTGAAAATACTACTTCTCAATTACAAAAATGAAATTATTAACAATCTGTACGGAACTTGTCCGAAAATACCGTGAAATCCTGCAATTATAAAAATAAATTAGATAAAAGCAGAGCCTTTTAATGACAGGGCAGGTGGCATATATAACCACTGTGATTTAGTGGGTTCACATTTATGTAAATATTATCGTTTTATCTGTTTCTATGCCATGAAGTAGGAAAGAAACATATAAAACAGTACGGTATTCCTTATCAACTGTAAAGACAGAAATTGCAATAAAGCTATTCTAATGCACCATAAAAAGCAAAATGAACCACAAATTTTAGTTCCAGTTGTGTCTTCAATGAACAACATGAGCATTGTTCCAATGTTTCTTTTTCCAAACCAGATAGGTTATGGAACAACGCAGATGCTTTGTGCATAGTGTACTGGAGTTGGGGTGTCATGATAATCCACATTTCCTTGTACGTATGAAAACTCCTGCTTTATACAACAAGGCAGAAGTGAAATTGTGTCCCTCACGTTTCACAGTGTCAGTCGGTTTGCTGAATGGTAGGATCCACTTCTGACAGAAAGCTGTGAGGGCTTTAGACCTTGTGTTGGGATACTGGACGACAAGAGAAATGGACACAGGTGCAGCAGATGACAGGAGAGAGAGGTTTTTTTGTAATATATGCACACACACATGTTCATTTTAGTGGCGTATAAAAAGAGACAGCTATATAGTGCACGAATGACAGTGATTGGCTCTTAATACACTGTCTACTGCGCATCAGTGGGATGTTTTGCAATGTGTCTCCCCTGCGGGCTCCTGTATGCAGATAGAAGCCTCGGGATGACCCATCTACTATGACATTTCAAAAAAATCTACCCTGCTGCGACCCACACTGCTCGCAGTGGAGAGATGGTGTCTCCAATCGTCAAGGGAATCCTGAGTGCCGAATGAACTGTCGTGACGATACCTTATAATGTATTAATTATGCGAAGCAAATAGAAACTCTTTGTTATTTAGTGACTACTTCAGTGTTTGAAGCGTTCCCTCTACTTTGATCTCAGTTTATCAATATATTTGGTTGTATAACGCCCCCTGGGAAGAAGTGGAGTGATACTTTATTTTCTGACGTAGGTAGTGTGTGGTTTAGAATGAAAAAGCACCAGGAGGATTTTATTTTAATACTAGTGCAAAGCCCTCGAAATTTCAATGCGAATTTTGACAGTCCCCTTCTCTAGTTATGATTTCGATAGATAATTCTTCATCTGTCCTTTTCATATATATTATAATCGTACAGAGATAGTACGAAATCACAATTCTAATAAATATTCACTCCATGAATTCGAAAAGTCCTTGGAAGACGGCTTTATATATTTTATCTGCAAAATATGACTATGCTTTGCCAAACGAATTATAGGTAGGCCGTGACTGCTTCATAAAAATAAAATGTCACTGAATATTCAAGCCATAAGTTTGAAAAGTTCTTAACAAACAGATTTTAAGTTGTTACCTAAAAGTTACGAAGCTCTGTTGCCCCCCACCCCCCGAAGCATGCGTAATCAATGACCGATTTTAGTATGACGTCAGTAAGTACACACGCCGGGAATAACTTCCATCTGACGAAAGTATCAACTAATATTAGAAAAACTCGATCGTGACCCCCAAACTCAGACTATTCCTTATGCACCCCTCAACCACTGAAGAAGGCGGCACTAGGTTTCTTCGGAACGTCGGAAAATATTAATCCAACGACACATAATGGCATGACCATGTTAATAGATGGATGATCGTGCGTCAGTTTCTAGAAAGGAGGTGAAACTTGTCTTCGTCATTGTGTCTAGGTCATCTACGGGTAGGAAGATTGGCAGAATTCTGCGCACCTCAGCAAGAGGTGTCACTATCAGCCACAGATTCACATGTATGAGAATAACAATAACATGTGTTGGTCTCCAACGGTTTTTATGCATTTTCCAATTAACATTTTTAATTTTGAAAAAAGAAACACAGACAAGAAAAGTGCGAACAACCCAAGGGGTGCAGTTGCACAGAAATGTCTAACTTGTAGGGCAGTTTGCAGTGTAATTCTGAGCATTTCCGCCAAAGCTTTCATTTTGCCAAAATTACATAATCAGAACTTTCGGAGGCGGAAAGGGATTTAAGAATCGATGTATGATGTTGATGAAACAGAAGGGGAGGAGGAGGAGTAGGAGGACGAGGAGGAGTAAAGAAGAATAGTTGTATTTATTACCGTCGCAAATAAGAAAAATGAATATGAAAATATATAGTATATATTATTTCCTTCTCATATCCTTTTTCTTGATGCACAAATCATAGGAATAATTCTTCGGAGAATATCATTCACTATCCTAGTCCAGTACGAAGGGCTCGCTTACTACCACAATTCTCCGTCTCCTCCAGATTCTCCACAGGCTGAATACAATCGTATAGTCAAAGCATCAGTACCATCCAGCTAGTTACCATTGTAAGATTCCTTTTTCAAGCATTCTTCACGCTCTTTTTTTTCTCCCTCCCAATACCCACACATGTCCCCCACATGTCCTTGTGGACTTCGTGGTCTTCCCTCCTGGGCATGGCAGAAGTGTAACCGACTTCTGAGGTTGGGACGCCCATGAGGCGCGGTTACGTTGTCCCGATGATGTGAGTGATGACCAGCCTCGTGGTCTAGTGGTCTCTGCCTACTAATCATGAGGTCCCGGGTTCGATTCCCGGTTCTACTGTGGGAATTTTCCCTGAAGGAGAGGATTCCCGCGGTGACCATGGTCTGGGTAGGTTAGTAGAATTTAGGTTTAAGGCACTACATCTTCACACTCTTCAAATTCGCTAAATGTAACCTTTTTACCTAACAGAGAAGTCTTCATACAGTCAGTTTTAAATAGCAGTCGGAGTGTAGATCCAAGGAGATGAATACTCAACCTGTTACTCCTATGGTCTTGCTTGTTCACCGTACGAAGTGCTCGCTTTGGCTGTCTTCCTTTGTAATTTTCCCATGTAGTTACCTCCTAAACAATGATTCACTTTGGACCAGACTGCCCGGGTAACGAATCCCGGTGGTACGAAATCTTCCGTGCCCACTGAGACCGGCCCCGAGACCCATCCAGCCTCCTGAACAATGGCTAGCATTAGTGGCTCTTTCCTGGGGGTAAATAAGCCGTAAGGTGCTTCTGAACACCCTACCACTTTCAGCCCGAGTTTGCGAGTGGGCTGAAGCTATACCTTCGTCCGTCGTCTATGCTTGCATAGGCATGGCATGGGGTGATCTTCACCTTTTAGTTATCCTCACACATTGCCCTCAAAACAAATTACAATTCTGACATCTTTTACGTGGTGATAGCATTGGTCGCCACTTTCTGAGATATCTAGGTTACACACACACACTTGACAGGAGTCCTTTGAAAGAATGCTAGGCCCGTTGCAGAAGCTGATACCAACACAAAACACAAAAAAAAACAAAGTTGAGTATTCACGGCTTCAGCGGGTTTCGAACCCGCGATCGGAGCAACTAAGCAGTCACAAATTTACGCCGCAGACGGCATGGTCACGGGAATGGGCATATACTGATAAACGGGTGTATATTTAAGCAGGAACATTGGTGTCCAGATAACTTATTACTCTACTGTCAAGATGCAGGCACAATTACATGCTGTTATTACCCTGCGGGGGTGACATTACGCGGACGCAGCATTGGCCATCGCTTGCGCAGCATTTCCGCACTCTGTTGCAGGCTACACATACACGAAATTCAAAGCATGTATGTCGTTACTGTCAGCGGATTCACGCTCTAAACAAGCTGCTACTTCCAAACGATTGCTGTTTATGCATAACAACACAAAATACAGAAAGTGGTTCCTCTGCACTGAGGGAGCGGACAAATACAATTTTCTTGTCTACCACACGGAAATGATATTGGAATGGTGCCTAATGGTTATCGCGTAGCTTATTGTGTCTGAATGCAGGTTTCAGCGCGTCTGAAATTTCTCTCACCAATCGGTTTCAAAAAATAACGTGCAGAATTACCCTGCTCTCCACTGCTGGATAAGTTCCCGGGTGGATAAAGAGCCCGGAGCGTGAAACTGACGACTCCCATCAAGTGCCCAGACTAATAGTGCATAAGGCACAGTTTTAGTCACATGGTCTTTAATTACCATACAAGTTCGACATTATTTTACCATATATATTTTCACTATATATTTTATATTATTTATTATAATATATCATTTATATACATATAAGAGAACACACAATTATGACGCAGTCCATATATAAAGCAGTCATAAAGATTTAAAGAAATGAAACAAGAATTAACAGCATACATTGCCAAGAATGCTGGACTAAATGTTTTAAATCGTATTTATTTTTGGGTTTACAACTTGAACATGGCTAGTGCACAAAGAAATTGGTATATACTACTATCTAGTGGACTGATTATAGAAGGTATTTCCCTCCTCTTGTGGAACAAATCTTAAGGGTGTATGCATATTTTCATCGTCTACAGACACGTAGCCATTTTCAAGGAAAGCAACAGACGATTAAGTTACCCAGGGAGAAATGGACGTGCCCTAAGTCTCACTTAAATTTTGAATCAAAATCATACCAGTCTTCTAAGATTCAGGTGTTACTCCTTCGCGCTCTAAATTTTTTTACATTCATGGGTAGCAATGAAAGGCGATATAACTTAGTAGCGATTACTTACGGCGCATCAGTATAAATTTACGACTAACATACATGCTACGGCTCGCTGAACGTAGGCGTAACCTGTATATTTCAATAACTTCAACACACTGATAAAATCACACGATTTCGAAACATGCAATGAGGAAGTGATGTCCATAGGGTAGAAACTTATCAATCAACAATTCCGGAGCAGCTTGAACAGAAAACTCTCTAGGAAAAATGATTGATGTCTTATAAAGCCTGCTGCCTGTGAAGGCGATACTTTTATCCCTGAAAAATGCGTTTTGCAATCCCTTGAATGACATTTACTTTTTAACAATGTAGGTTTACAATAAAAGTGTAGTAATTTACGTTAAAACATTAAATTCTTAACAAACATAATTTCTAACTACAAATACTGGTAAACCCTAGGAAAAACCACTTTTTTTGCACCGTGTCAAAATGACGAGTTCGAGATCAAACTAGCAGTTTATAAAAGAAAGAGCACAAACACTTGTACTTTTAAAACATTAGCCTCCAAGAAAACAACAGAATTTCGCTGGCTCAGTGACCCAAGCCTGAGATCCAAATTCAACCGCTTGATGTCAGTTCACTCCTGGCATGTTCACTTAGAAGATATGCACAATTGTGCCTATCAGCTTCGCCCTATTTGCCCGTCTGTGGTCCGCTTACAAATACTCCAAGAATCTTCAATAGAATTTTATGAAATGCTCAATGGTTTTACTAAATATTTTGTAAACATTTCATTTTTATTAAAAGCAAATAGAAACAACGAACGCTTTACAAAAATAACCATCTATGTTTCTGCATACAGTTAAAACTTAATGAATTAAATATTTATCTGGCTGAAACGTGTCTCCGACAAAACTGTTAGAGAAATATGCAACCAAATTTTCTGTAAACCTAACGGTTTTAGAAATAATTAAAATTATGGAAAAAAAAATAGTAAAGGTCCTAGAATTACGTTCAGCCTTTTAAAGCCTAGCGGTTTCTTTACATGCCACCAGGTTTAAAATTAAAAAATTCTACATGGTGTTCGCTTTGCGTTGAGGGTTTTGTAAATACCTTAGCACAGAAAGCTTTTGCTTTATACGTACTTCATTAACTGGCCGGTTTTTACAACAGTGGCGGGAAGTGTTTACAGGGCGGTACGGACTGACTCCTTATACTCCTTATTATTGTATAAAGCAGAATACGTAAAGTCTTTAAAAGGTTAATATAATAGTAAGGGGTTAGGTATGGAATACGCTCAGTCAAACACAACAATATTTTAACCTCTATTATTAATATAATTAGGTGTCAAACAACTACATGTTTCGGCCCTACATGTGGGCCATCATCAGTTTGTAACCTTAGACCAATGAAGCTATGCCGTGCTGCGTG
>Ga0123355_10011763_pt1 | contig 13517 bp, 12 predicted proteins | sample TergutEmb28metaG_3_FD_89872 | JGI IMG/M metagenome (GOLD analysis project Ga0123355, IMG submission 89872) | Embiratermes neotenicus P1 segment gut microbial communities from Petit-Saut dam, French Guiana - Emb289 P1 | ecosystem: Host-associated > Arthropoda: Insects > Digestive system > Gut ...
AATTCCCGATTAGTGTCATGTAAATGTCTATTTCTTGAGACAGCTTTTTTTGCTTCTTTTTGCCCTGCAATCCCGGCGGTTGGTATATCGCCTCATGGATGACTATTTTTTCAATGAATGTTCTTGCAATTTCTGCCGTAAGTTCAGTGATGTCGGTGTATTTATCCACCAGCTTGATGAAGCGCATTATGTTTTCGGTATGTACCTTTGAAGTTTCAACATCAACTCGAAGGACATCGGCTTCTTTTGCTAAGGTTGCCTGTTCTTTTTCATATGAGGTGAGCATTTTTTGGAAGCGTTCATCTGATAGTTTTCCAGCTACATTATCTTCATAGAGGCGGTTTATTATGGCATCCAATTCAACGATGCGCGTGTCAGCCTTGATTAATTTGGACGATTTCGCTTTGAGGGCTTTGTCGGCTTTTTTGCTAATATCGGCTTTGGCTTGTTGGATAAATTTATCTTTATTTTCCCTAATCAGCGAAGTAACCGCTTGTATTTTTTCCAATACCAACTTTTCAAGTGCTATCCTGTTGACAGAGTGTCGGGTACATTTACCCCTTCCTCGCGCATAAACGCCACAAACGTAACATACATGATTTGGATTAAGTGTAGTGCTTTGTTGGATACGCAATCGTGCATTACAATCTGCACAATATATTATCCCGTTCAAAGCACCCATATCTCCCATCTTAGTGGGTTTCCTGCGAAAACTTCTCAATTTTTGAACAGCCTCGAAGGTTTCTGAGTCAATTAATGGTTCGTAATAGTCGTTGAACACGCACCATTCTTCTTTCGGACGCACAACGCGCTGTCTGTTTTTATAAGAAATAGTTGTGCCTTTATTCATTACCCTAGTTCCAATATAGCAGGGATTTATAGCGATGTCATGGATACGCCCTCCAACCCATCTTGGCAATTCATCCGGCAATGGAAGGTTTTTGTGCCTTCGCAGTCTAATTCGAGGAGTGTCAATCTGACGGAGGTTCAAATCATTAGCAATTACTGTCGTGCCTTCCCCTGCGATAATTCTGGAAAATATCTCACGGACAATTTCAGCGGCATGTTCATCCACAATTAGCCGCAAGGGGTCGTTTGGGTCGCGGAAATATCCATAAGGCGGCGTTCCTATTTTGCGCGTTCCGGCTTCCGCTTGCGCCTTTTTTACTGCACGAATTTTCTTCGAGGTGTCGCGGCAAAACCATTCATTAAAAACATTCCGAAAAGGTGTAAGGTCATTCTCCATGCCATTTTCAGAGTCTACTCCGTCATTTATGGCAATAAATCTCACACCATATTGAGGAAATGTCATTTCTGTATACATACCAACTTGGAGATAATTTCTCCCAAAGCGCGACATATCTTTGACAATTACAATTCCCACGTTTCCGGCTTCCACTTCGGACAGCATTTCCAAAAACGCAGGTCTTGAAAATGTTGAGCCGCTGACACCGTCATCCACGAAAAAGCGCGTATTAGGAAACCGTTTATCTGCGGCATATTTTGAGAGCATCTCTTTTTGGCTTACGATAGAATTGGAATCGCCCTGCTGTTCGTCGTCACGACTAAGGCGACAGTATAAAGCAGTTATTTTTTGCGTGTGCAAGTTTAGCACCCCTTCCTAACTTAAGGTACTACCATGAAGCCATGAAACCCCGCACACATCAAGTTAAATGGGGAATTTTCGGACTATTAAGTTCTTCCATCACGGCATTTTTTATAAGCCTAGTAATTTTTTGCTCGGCGGTTTCTTTGGCATCCTCTGATTGAAAAACATTCACTATGTACACGATATTATTTATCTTAGTTTCCGAAGTATCAATTATTTTTTGGGAAATGGAAATCCCTCCCATGTCCTTTGTTGCTATGTATATTCAGTATAATTTGTCCTCTTTCTTGGTAGCCAAGCAGTTATTGGAAATAAAAAAACGCACTCGACATAATGCCAAATGCGATGAATTATAAAATATTTATAAGTTGTATGTATGCGGCTATTTTAACAGCATGGCAGCTTCCTCCAAATCCTGTGCAAACAAGTGCCAACCTCGCTTTCCTTCTATCCGAAAATATATGCCATCCCCCATTATTTTATAGCACTTATCCCCAAACCGCTGGCGCAGAAGCCCTTTTATTTCCTTGCGCGTGGGTTCTCGGAAACATATAACCTTATACCGCTCAGAGCCAAACGTGAGCCAATAATCAAGCATCACCGACTTAGATACCCTATGCGCTTTAATGCCGCCAAAAAAGGCGCATATTTCGGCTGTGCTTTCAAATACACCTACGCAAGCCTCATCCTCGCGCATATTATAAACGCCATACCAGTGTCCGCAAGCCATGCCACCAACCCCTTCGTTTTTGGTGACACATTAATCCCTCAAACTCAGAATTAAAGCAAGCTCACAAAACATGGGGGTGGCTATATAAAAACATCCGCTGGGGGTGGTTTCCATACCGCCAGCGGATGCATAATTACATTTATATTTTTACGAAAGGAACAACAAAAACTCCCCAATAAATACATTAAATTAAATGTTATTTTTGAGTTGTATTTGTGCTAGGCACATCAACAAGCAGATTTTTTAGCTGTTTAAGAATCTCTGCAGGGTCGAGACCTTTTTCTTCAAGTGCTATTACTTGACTGGCTACTTCTTTCTTGCCTTCGGCAACAGCCGCAGTCCAAACTTTACCGCGAACTCTCTCTTCATGTGTCAACACCGTAACCACATCCTCATCTTCCTTAAATTCTTGGAAACTGGCACTAAATGTCTTTGCAATTTTCTTCACAACCTGATTTTGTGGGTCAGTAGTTATGCCCAAAAGAAATGAGGCTAATTCTCCAACAGGAGTGTTTTCTTTCGCCAACTTCGTTAAACTAACATACATTATCCCTGAGCTTTCGGGATGCTCCTCGCCTGATATTTCGTCTTTCAAAACATAACGAGCAATGGTCTTTCCGCGCAAAAGAGATTTTACATCCTCTGCTAAAAACCATATTTGGTTGGCAATCTTACCCTTGCTGTGTCCGATTCCAATTCCAAAATATTCAACAGAACGAATTTCTATTGGTGGGTCGGGATGTGCATCGTTTTGAAATTCGACATAGGTTATGGAAACTTTGCCCTCAGTCATTTTGATATCTTGTTCACGGAATTTGGCATTGGCGTTTTTATTAGCCGCAAGAAACTGGCGAAACTGTGTCCTTACATTTATATCGCCATCAATTGTTTTTAACCTTGTGTCGGGCTTCAGTTGCATATACGCCTCAATAATTAGGTTCACAGCCAAGCGCAGGGCTTCCCAATGCTCTGCATCTTCGAACGTATAGTTTAAAAACACATCATTCATTGGAAATATTGCCATATCTCCGTTCGGTAATTCAACATAGCCAAGAGGTGTATTATTTTTAGATGCCACAGTTTACCTTCTTCCAAATTAAGCGCAGATTTCTTCCCCACAATAATACCATAGGTTGGACGCTCTCTCAATATACCGAAGAAAAAAATATGCCACCACAGACAGACTATATATAATGAAGGAACAGCATCAGACCTTCCAATTCTTATGAAGCCGCAACAGCATATTTACAGTATTCCACACTTGTTGACTTGCCGGAACGCTGTCGGAGAAAAATCCTCCAGTAGACCCATCGCGGCTTTCATAAAAATGGGAACTTAACATTATCACTGCCTGTTCCGTGGTCGGTGGCATTTTATTCTCCGCATAAGAGCCTTCGGGTACACTTTGGAAGGTTTCTGCATAGCTGGTTGCCGCTGTGATGAACTGTTTAATGATGGCATCGTCTGCATCATGGGTGATGATTAAATTTGCCTTAACTTTTTCTAATAGCGTATCCATCAAGTACCTTCGCCCATTTGCAACACTTGAACTGCCTCCGGCAGAATAAGTTTCCCATCTACACGCTGGGTTGCTAAATATCCAACTTGCCCTGTGGTGGCATAGCGTTCAATCAAACGCTGGAACATCCGCGCTTGCCTGTCGGCTATCCAGTAAAATGAATAATCCCCAAACGCCAGCACCTTCGCCTCGGCTTCAATTGCCGGAACATATGACGATGTATATATCGGTCTGCCGATAATCATATCGGGAGTGCCTTCCTTAACAGAGGGTTGCCAGATATACTGTCCGTCTGCACTTTTAACCTTGCGTAGCATTTTTACAGTAGAATCATTGGCAATAAAACTCGCCCTTGCACGATATGGTGTTTTTAGTGAATAATAGAGGTCAATCACATCATCGTGGGTGATAATGGTTGCGCTGTCGGCAGTTTTGCCAACTTGCCCACCGCCTGTGTCAGCGAAAATGCCTGTGGGCTTTTTGTTTCCGTCACCAACAAAGAACGCCTCTTCTTCCTTTGCCCCAATACGCCGTGCAAATTCTCGCGCAATATATGCCTCAAGGGGAAACGCGCTGTCGTTTAATAATTCAGTAGAAACCTTAATCATCGTAGCAACTTTGTATGCATACAAGATAACTTGCCCAAATGTGTTGTCGCTTTCGGGGATTTCTTCGCCTTCTTCTACCCAAGCGGCAGTACCTTTTGTAGCCACAACAGGGATTTGTTTCTCCCCACTGGCAGTTTGAACAATATTAGCCAGCCGCCTAAAAATGTTCTCAGCTTCCAATGCCTCAATAAGCTGATGATTAAATTCATCCGGCACAAGGTAGCCGCCTTCGGTATCAACACCAACTTTTAGCGCATTACTGATTTCCTTGCCCCTAAAGGCATTCCAAAAAGCGGCATTGTACTCCGCAGAAGCATGACCCGTTTTGGGTTTTGGTGAACCGGGCATGGATGTAATAGGTATTGCAGTGATTGCAGAAATTTCATTCTCAATTTCACGCGCACGTTCGAGCCTTTCGATTTCCTTACCCATGTTCACAACATCATTTTCCATTTTGTCATATGTAGCCGCATTCTCAGCAGAAAGCCGCCCATCAGTTCCCCTGTTGGTGTCCAAAAATGCCTTTGCCGCTTCCCATGTTTTTGCACGTTTTTCGCGCAGTGTTAAAATGTCGCTCATGCCAGTGCCTCCATTCAGATTTTGTTTGGATATTATTGTTTCACGTTGTTCCGTTGGGATGATTATTCCGGGTTTGGTGTTATTGTCAGTACCTTGCATTTTGTAAGATGCTGATAACTTCCCTGCGGGTGCGGAAACCGTGCCTGTATCGCCGCCCTTTTTTATCTGAGCCAGTAGGGAATTAAGTACCATCCTCGGACTGTACGAAGCCGCAACATTGGGAATATCCAACTTATTTACAGCTTCGTCTTGGTACATAATCTCATCAGCGAAACCCAATGCCACAGCAGTCTGTGCTGGCATATTCGTTTCCGCATCCATCATGTGGGATAACTTCACACGCGAAAGCCCTGTTTTTATTTCATACGCATTTATGATAGAATCTTTCACAGAATCCAACAGCCGCTTTGCTTTTAACATTTCTTCGCTGTCACCCATAGCAATAGTGCTGGGATTATGTATAAGAATATGCCCCACAGGGGAAATCATTACTTTATCACCAGCCATAGCCACCATGCTTGCGGCACTCGCCGCCATTGCATCTATTTTCACAGTTACATGATATGGATACTCCTTGAGCATGTTGTAAATTGAAGCCGCCGCAAAAACGTCACCACCGGAAGAATTAATCCAAACGATAACATCGCCCTCGCCGGAATATAATTCACTGCGAAACTCATCTGGTGTAATTTCATCCCCCCACCATGTGGACTCCGATATTGCCCCATCCAAATATAGAGTACGAGTTTCATCTTCATTTTTTACCCAATTCCAAAATCGCACAAATTAACCTCCGTTCCGTTTTCTGTTTTTCCTGTTTGATGAACCATTGCCATTGTCGCTTCCATTTCCGTTGTCTTTACCATTATTCTCATACTTTTTGTACGCCGCACCGACATCTCGGAGGCGGCTCATGTTTCCATTAATGACAAAAAGAAACCCACCTTCTTCCTCCGGGATTTCATTCAAATTTTCCAACTTGCGAACATCGTTAGGACATAAAAACCCATTCTGTATGCCGATAGAATATCCCTTCATCCGTGTTTCATAATCACCGCGCAATAATCCATCCAAGTTAAATTTTATGTACATCTTTGGCTTTTCAGAAGGCAATAACAAACTCTGCCACATAGCCTGTTCCCAACGAGTCACCCAAGGATTTATACAATATTTGACAAATTCCAGACTCTGTTGTTCTATATTGTTGAAGGATGACCGCTCCAAATCTCCAATCATATGTGGAGGCACTTGGAATATTCTTGCAATCTCTCCCAACTGAAATTTGCGCGTTTCAAGAAACTGTGCCTGTTCCGGGGGAATAGAAATTTGCTTATATTTAAGCCCATCGGTGAGGATTGCAACTTGGCTGGAGTTTTGTGTTCCCTTGTGAATTGCATCCCATGTATTTCGTAATCCGGCGATTTTATCATCTCCAAAATTACCGGAATGTTCCAATATACCGCTGGGTGTTGCCCCACTGGAAAAGAAGGTCGAGCCGAAATCCTCTGCGGCGATTGCCATGCCGATTGCATTTTTCGCCAGCGCAATGGGGGAATAACCAATCAGACCATCGAAACTTAAACCGGGGATATGTAACACATCCTCACGGCGCAGAATGATTGCATCACTTTTACCCTTTGCCCCTGCCTCGTCACGGTCGCGCCAATACGTATAATATATTTCGCCTTTGTCATTTCGGCTGACATCCATTTTGTTTGGCAGAAGCGGATATATAGCAACTACTCGCCCACCACCATCACGCAGAAGCTGGGCATATCCATTTCCGTAAATCAATAAGTGCGACATAAGCGTTTCTCTAAACGAAAAACTTGTCATTTCGGGATTTGGAGCATGATACAGCAAATGGTAAAGCGGATGTTCAATTGCGGACTTAGAGCCGCTTCGGTCGGTGTTGTCATAGCTGTACAATTTTAGCGGCAAACTGGCGATAGCTTCGGAAATCACGCGAACACAAGCGTAAACTGCGGCAGTTTGGAGTGCGGTCGTTTCATTTACTATTGCCCCTGCTTTCGAGCCGCCCCAAAAGAAGGTGCGGCTGGTTGCGAGGCTGTTGGTTACTTTATTATCATCGTCTTTGTTTTTTCGGAATCTTGAGAAAAAGCCCATATTCTTCACCTTAACTTTTCATGCAAATTTTTTCACATATCCAATGCAAGCGATTATTCATTTACCTACACATATATATGAAGAAACGGACACGCATATGCATCTGTTTAACTTGTAGGAATAGGCTTGGTGACACCATCGCGAGTGATTGTATTATTCGCCCAATCAATAACAACTGAGCCACCGCTTTGTTTTTTCTTCTCTTGCAATATTGCCCTGCGGAGTGACATAAGAGCCGCAACTGCGCCATCTATCCGTTCAACTGCCCGTTTTTTATCGGGTCTGATGTTTCCCGACTCATCCATCCTAACCACGACATTATCAAAATTCCAACGCAGAACTGGGTTTCCACCATGTGCAAGCCTACCTTCCAAAACCGTCCGCATCATATCTTCACAAGCAGGGGACATACTTTTGAAGTTCTGCCCAAAGCGGTTCATTTCAATGCCGTCATCCTCCAACTTCTGCCGTAGCTGTTCAGCACCCCAATCATCAAAGGCAATTTCCTGTATGTCATAAATTTGGTTCAAATCTTCAATCGTTTTCTGAATAAACCCATAATTGATAACATTTCCATCTGTAGTATGTAAAAATCCCTGTGCCTTCCATTGGTCATAAGGCACTTTATCTTTATCAACACGTTTCTTCAGCCCGATTTCGGGAATCCAAAAATATCCCAACATTTCATATTTGCCACTTTCATCATCGGGATTTTCCGGGGGAAAGGTAAGAACAAATGCAGTGATGTCTTGGGACTTCGATAAATCCAGCCCACCATAACATCTGCGACCTTTCAGCTTTTCCAAAACCACAGGAGTTTTGCATGTATCCCATAATTCCATAGGCATCCAGCGTGATTCCTGTTTTACCCATTGGTTCAAATTTAAACGTCGGAATTTATTTTCATTACTTTCGTTCAGACGAGCATCGTTAAATTCAGCACGGAAGCCGATGGGGTCAATAGTGACACCAAATGACGGATTCACCCTGCGCCATACTTCCTCCGAAGCCCAATCATCGTCCTCGCTTGCGGCATAAATAACAGGATAGAACGTAGGGTCAATAAGTTTTCCACGCAAAATTTCTTCAGCTTTCTGATACTGCTCCCAACATATGGAATGGCGGTCAAACCCTGCTGTTGTTATAATAAATGTCAGAGGCTGTTCACGCGCCAACCCTGAGCCGGAAGTTACAACATCAAAAAGGTTGCGGTTTGGCTGTGCGTGTAGTTCGTCAAATATAACACCGTGGGCATTAAGCCCATCCTTGGTGTATGCCTCGGCACTAAGCACCTGATAAAAAGAGTTTAGCGGTTTGAACGTCATTCGTTTTTGTTGCACATTTAGCTTTATATGCTTTTTAAGTTCGGGAAATTGGTTGACCATATTTTCCGCAACATCAAAAACAATACTTGCTTGTTGCCTATCAGTAGCACATCCATATATTTCCGCTCCGTATTCCATATCCATGCAAGTGAGCAACAGCGCAATCGCGGCGGCAAGTTCGGACTTCCCATTCTTTTTAGGCAGGGCAACAAAGGCTTTGCGAAACTGGCGGCACTCGTCATATTTGCGGACGATGCCGAAAAGGTCGCGTATAATACGCTCTTGCCAATCCATCAAATCAAAAGGTACACCGCGCCACTTGCCTTTGGTATGCTTGAGTTGGTTGCAAAAATGAACCGCAACATCTGCGAATTTTTCCTTGTACATGGATGTTGGTGCTTTGAAATGGCTGGGTTTATAATTTTTTAGTCTTGGAAATTCTATCACTAGGTCAACCCCCTATAACGAACGACACACAGCCCCATATATGCAGGGACTGCGTTCGGAAATTTGCGCTATTATATTTTATTTCACATGGGACACGTTGATGATTATGCTTGGTGTTTTATGTTTTGGTTGCTAACTTTCCCATGTATGTTGGAATTTTCCCGGCGGACTCTATCCATTCTTTTGTGACACAAGCCAGCAAATCTCCAAATGCTGAGTTGAACTCTCCATTGTTTACGGAAATGAGTGCGACACCGTGGCGTTCCGCTTCGTCTGCAAATGCCCAAAGCGGATATGCACCTCGCACAATGCGTGAAAAATCTTTGACAATTATTGCACCAATACTGCCGTTTGCCATGCCCTGCCGAATTTCACACAAACTCGGTCGGTCATCAATTTGCAAACCGCTGAAGCCATTGTCCACATATACCGATATATTATTGTAGCCATTTTCTGTGGCGTATTGCAGAAGCATAGCTTTTTGGTTTGCAATAGCAACATCGCACATTTTAGCAGTACGGCAGTATAAGACGGTTACTTTATCACTCATCGCCATCACCACTATTTTCGTCATAATTGGGATTATCCACAGCTTCATAAATTTGGTATAAATCTTCAAAAGTGAAGAAGCCCGATTTATATAGTTCTCGCTCAAAAATGGTAATATGGACGCTTCTGCCAGTGGATTTTTCTGACAAAATACAGGGTCGCCATTGTCCGCCTCCGTTACTATTGTTCATCGCCGGACACCCCGCTTTCTTCTTCGGCTGTGTCGGCAATTATATCGCCCACGTTTGCGCCTTTTTCATCGGCAGGGGTTTCATCCGCAAGGCTTTCTTCTGCGGCTTGTGGCGCGGAAGCGGTCGCAGTGACCGCTTTGTCGGGAGTGCCATATCGCCAGCTTGAGTTTCCGCTAAGATTAGCACCCATCAACTTCCGTATTCTGCCATACTCTCCTCCGATAAGCCCCAAGCCCAGCAAGTATACGCGAAGAGCAAATTTTTCATTATCGTATGACTCTTGAGGCTTGGCAGTAACACGCTTCTTTTCCTTTGCTGTGGTGCAAAGCGCGGAAATTAGCTGTGCGTAAGCCATAAGGTCATCGCTGTGTTCGGCTCTAAACCAAGGGAACTCCACACCATTTTGCAAAACCCTTATGGGCAATGCGTCCACACCAAGTGCTTTTTTGAGCAAGGTTTCCTTGGAAAGCACAAGTTTGCAAAGTATATCCAAACGCTCCGGCGTGAACCCATCCAGCGGAACTGTTATGGAAATGGTGTCCGTTTCGGCAGCTTCTTCCGACGCAGTTTCCATTTTCGGTCCAGCTTCTGTTTCAAAGTCTGGTCCGGCGTTTTCTTCCATGTTGGTTTCCTCTTCGGGCAAATCCCCCGCATCGGTCGCTGTTGGCACAAAACCCTGCTCGGCAAGGGACACCAGCAGTTCGTGCGAAAACTCCCCTGTGCCTGTGCCGTGCTTGTCGATGTGAATATACCCGATGCTGTATGCGTATGTCGGAGTTTTTAAGTAGACCGCCTTTGTTCCCAAAAATTCGCTTATTGCGTTTACAAGTTCCTTGCGTTCTGCGCCTGTTCTTGCAAAAATGTATTCGCCCATTTTGTTGCCCCCTATTTTTTACTCGCGCCGTTTTCCTGCGCAGTAAGGACAGTTTAAAGGGTTTTGGGGACACCAGCAATGCGATGTTAATGGCACTCAACCCATGATTATGACTGGCTTTCTTCGGTTTCTGTGCTTGTTTCGGCTTCCGTTTCCGGCACTGCTTCCATAGCTTCATTAAATGACATACGCTTGCCATCACGAACAAGATAAATACCGCTGTCGGTGTTCTGCATTTTAGCAAAACGAATCGCAATAACATCACAATACTTGGGGTCAAGTTCCATCAAATGTGCAGTGCGGTCGGTCTGCTCTGCCGCAATAAGGGTCGAGCCAGAGCCGCCAAATAAATCCAAAACCAAGTCATCTTTCCGAGAAGAATTATTTAACGCCTTCGCCACCAACTCAATGGGTTTCATGGTAGGATGTTCAATACTTTTCTTGGGTCGAGGAATCTGCCATGCATCGGATTGATTTCTATCTTCCAAATGAACAAGCCGCCCTGCGCCTTCGCGCCAACCGTACCAGATAAATTCCGTCTGAGTATGGTAATCTTTTCTACTCATGACATGGGTGTCTTTTACCCAAGTGATGGTACTGCTCCAGTGAAATCCAACTTCCTTTGCCGCATATTGCAATGCACCAAACTCCTGCGAGGACATCACTATGTACGCAGGTGCGCCGGGTTCACAGGCAGATTGCGCGGATGTTAATAGCGCAACAAGAAATTTATAAAAATCATCAGCCGACATTTTGTCGTTCAAGATTGACCGCTTCTTCCAACTTGGGTGTTCCGAGCCGCCGAAATCAACATTCCACGGTGGGTCGGTGAACAAAATTTTGGCTTTTTTCCCAGCCATTAACTTCAAAACTTGGCTAATGTCCGTGGAATCCCCACACATGAGCCGATGTCGCCCGATTTCCCAAACATCACCAAGTTTTGTAACAGCAGTTTCGATTGCGGCAAGTTCCTCTGCCGTGCTAAACTCGTCTTGGGTGACACCACCGCTTTTACGATTAAGTTCTTGGAACAGTTTATCCATTTCCTTTTGCTCGAAGCCTGTCAGTTCAAAACCCATACCGCTGTCATCCAGTTCGGTGAAAACCTTTGCCAACTTCTCCAAATCCCACTCGCCGGAAATTTTGTTCAATGCGACATTGAGTGCTTTTTCCCGTGTTTCGTTCATGTCTACAACAACGCATTCAATTTCCGTATACCCAAGTTGCACCAGCACCTTCAAACGCTGATGACCGCCAACAATAAGCCCTGTGCGCTTATTCCAGATAATAGGTTCTACATAGCCAAACTCCTCCACAGAACGCAAAAGTTTTTCATATTCGGTATCGCCGGGTTTAAGGTCAAGGCGCGGATTATATTTCGCCGGATTCAGCTTGCTCACTGGTAATTTCTGAATGTCCATAGAGTTCATAAGGCGGTTCTCCCTTCGGTTTTTTGCGCTGGCGTTTTGCCGCCATTGAGAAAATCATATCTTCTTCGAGATTTTTAACATTCAGCTTTTCGCTGTTTCGTGCAATTACATCCCAAATAGGAGTCCAAGTTGCCAACACATTTTTTTGCATCTTGAGCATTGCCTCGGTAAAGCTGGTTATATAAAATTCGTCAGACTCATTTTTTCGCCCTGTTTTTTGTCCCACGGTAGCCATGTATGACAACTCGTATTGAGCGCAAATGAGGTAGTAACGCGCCATTGCATAATCTGCAATTAAATCCGGGGAAATCAGCTTTAGGCAGTCCGTGGGTTCGAGGACTTTCACAACTCGGTCAAATATCTCCATAGGCGAAGATAGACCCCTGTGGGATTTTTCCAGCTTGGGAAAATAATGCGGTGGTTCGATGGGAACGCCGCCTGTGCCTGTGAATTCCAATTTCGTCAAAGGTCTTCTGCCGGGATTGCCATCTGCAAGTTTGTCCGATAGACTCTTGGGCTTCCGTCCAGCACCCTTCCTAGCTCCTCCGTGTGGCATAATCTCACATCCTGTCCCGATTTTTAATGAAATCGCAGTTGATAAAAAAATAATATGCGCTTTTTTCATGGAAGTTGCCTGTACGCAAAAAAATTTGTCGCATTGCTTGACCGATTTTTGGAATATTGTGTGCGTGTGCGGAAAATTTGCCCCTGATGCCTTCGATTTGCCGAGCCGAGACCGCCTTTGTCTCCGATTTTGCCCCTTGCCGCGCTTGATTTCCGCATCCGCGCCGCAAACTTCCCCCGACTGCGCCGATTCCGCACCTTGTTGCCGCCGCCGCTCTCGACTTCGCCCCCTGTCCGCACTCGCTTTTTTGCGTTATGCCCCCACGCTATATAAAAAATTCTTTTTTTCCGCGCAAAAAAGCCTGTACAAAAGTTGAAATAGGCTGGATAATGGTTTCAGATTCAACTTTTCGGTATGTTGTACAAGAAAAAAGCCCGTAGATATCGGCTTCTACAGGCTTTTTAGAAAACTTGAAATCGCGCCCCCAATGCGTGAAACCCTTGGGCGGTGCTTAGGGGAAAGGTTGGGAGGATGTTGATACCCCTACCGTTTCACGGAAGAGGTTGGGAAATAATTATGTGTTTTGGTATACTAACACTAGACAAACTCATATCAAACTCACCTTGTCTTGGTATGGCAAGACTGGCAAAGGGACACCAAATTATCTTCGGCATGAGTACCACCCTCATCAAGCGGAAGGATATGGTGTACTTCGGCAACGGGAACATAAAACCCACGTTCTAAACATTTTTCACAAAGTGGATGTTTGTTCACATATGCAGTTCTAACCTTGCGCCAGTGTGAACCGTAATACAAACTATGATTAACACGATTGTATTTATCATACTCATGGCTGGCTTTGGTTTTATGTTCAGCACAATAGCGACCTTCTCGGATGGTGTTTGGGCAGTTGGGATAGGAACAAGCATACTTGGCTTTCATTGGCATAGGCATCCTCCTGTCG
>Ga0123355_10011764_pt1 | contig 13516 bp, 13 predicted proteins | sample TergutEmb28metaG_3_FD_89872 | JGI IMG/M metagenome (GOLD analysis project Ga0123355, IMG submission 89872) | Embiratermes neotenicus P1 segment gut microbial communities from Petit-Saut dam, French Guiana - Emb289 P1 | ecosystem: Host-associated > Arthropoda: Insects > Digestive system > Gut ...
AGAATCAATTTGATGCATTCCTAAAATAGCGACCTGTAATAAAGGATCAATTAGTTCAAGCCTAGTAAGTGTATTAACAAAGAAGGCAAAATCTTCTTCTGGCATTTCTGCTAAAAAATCCATAAAATCCTGATCGGTTGTATAGTCACGTAAAATAAATTCAAAGGCTGTATAGATTTCATTTAATTCTGTAACTAAATTAATTCTTTGATTGTTTGCTTCAATAAAAAACAATCTGTTAGCGGAAAACCTATCTAAACCAAACAAACTTCCGACAAAGCCTCTGCGTGCGCCTCTGGCTGTATTAGATATTTGAGAAAGATAAAAGTCATCTCCTTCACTTAAAGAGCGAGAGTGCGTCACTGGCGCTTGATTATTTGGTACCGCAATCGATACCAATCCACTTAATGGCATCATTAAGATTACACCGAAAATAAAACCATAAGTCGCGCCTGTCAAAGCTCCTAATAATCTTCTTTTCCTAAAAGTTTTATCGGTAAGACCTTGTCGCCTTTTTTCTGCTAATTTTCTTTTATATTTTTTATCTCTGAATTTAATATGCCAAACAAATGAGCAAATTAATTTTATTAACGGAAAAACTATTAATAACAATAATATCGCCACAACTAATCTGACAAAAATCATTGCGACACTATCAAGTACGCTTAATGCTTCTGGTGTCATTATAAAATTATTATTCTCAAAATATGCATGAACAAGCCCCTGGATATTTATTGAGCCGGGAAACCTTTCTTGTGAATAAAACTCCGCAAAAAATGAAATATCACCGATTCTATTCATTAAAAATCGGATATTCATTGAGTAAACAAACCTGCTAATCGGATTCAATAAAAATAAAAACAAAATCGCAAAAATTATTAGATTAGAGATGGCTTTAAACCTTTGTTTCCTAAAACCTCTTATTAATCCAATTAAAAAGTAAGGTACTATAAATAATAAGGCAAATGAATAAAGTATCAATAAATTGAACCTATATAGATTATCTATAATTTGTTGCATAAATACTCCTTTCAGTAAAACACTTAAAAATTATAACATAAAAGCGCGAATATTACGAGTTTTATGTTTATTTTTTACATATTGTAATATTATATACAGTTACTAAAAAAATTACCTAAGAAAAAGCCTAAATGTTAAAATTTAAGCTCATTTTATATAAAATTTAATTCTTCAAGCATCCTATTGGTACTACTAATACACCATCAGTTCTTTTATATGCATAACCAGTTGCGCTTATCACCATTAAAAAAATTGGTTGTTTCATAACATCTAAGTCAACAGATTCTTTTAAAGCCATTAGAGATTTTGCCGCTTTATCAATAGCTTCTTCACCGCCAAGCTTTATCTCAATAGCTCCCCACTTACCATTATCCAAATGAATTATAGCATCTGCTTCTAATCCCCTTGAATCGCGATAATTATAGACCTTGCCATCTAAACTTTCGGCATAAATTCTTAAATCTCTAATGCACATTGATTCAAATAATAATCCAAAAGTATTTAAATCGTTAATCAAATCTGTTGGATTTGCATCTAAAACAGAAGCCGCAATTGAAGGACAAGTAAATTGTCTGGTATCAGCTGTTCTTAATATGGCTTTACTTCTAAGTCTTGGGCTCCAAGCTTCTATATCTTCTAAAATGAACAACTTTTTCAAAGCATTGATATATGATTCAATTGTTCTTACATCAATTGTTTCGTTATTGGTTTGCATATCTTTTTGTAATGTTTGTAGCTTAGCAGGCGTGGATATGTTTCTAGCATATGCTTTAAGTATTGCTCTTGCTCTTGAGGCATTTCTTCTTATGCCATCAACTTCTACAATATCAGTTTCAATTAATGAAGAAACATAATCTTTTGCAATTTTAAGGGCAATCACGGAATCAAGTATTGTTACTGCCTCTGGCCAACCACCTCTGCATACTAAAAAAGCAATATCATTCAATGATTTTTCTTCTTTGCCAGATATTTGCATATTATCCATAAATAAATCCCCCAAAGAAACACTACCAATAGATTCCTTTGACTCAAATAAAGACATTGGACGCATAACAAGTTTTTTCATTCTGCCGATACCAGTATGTCTACCTTCGTTTTCTAATGGTTTTGCTGATCCAGTAAGAATAAAGTGTCCTTTGCCCCCTAAAACATCAACTTCAGCCCGAATATAATCCCATAAGTCGGGAATCTTTTGCCATTCATCAAACATTAATGGCTTTTCTCCATTAAGTAAAGCTTCATCACCGCTATCAGAATATAATTTATATATTTTATATGTATTTGGGCGTTGAAGTTCAATTATTGTTTTAGCAAATCTTTTCGATGTAGTGGATTTTCCACACCATTTAGCTCCTTCAACAACTACACACCCAGCAGTTTTTAATGCAAGATCAAAACTTTTATCAATTAATCTATCATAATATTTTGGCACTTTAATCATTCTCCATGCACTTATTATATCATAATGTATACTTGAAAACAATGTTTAATGCTAATTTTATCAAGTTTTCAATGCTGACTTTATCATAATTTTAATGCTGAATTTGTAATAATATAGATTTTCAAAAATTATTTTTAATAAAATAAACGAATAAATATAAATAAGACTTGAAATTAAATGCTTTTTATGATAAAATCTTATAGCATTAAACTAGGAACATGGTGTCAACGGTAGCACAGAGGTCTCCAAAACCTTTAGTACGGGTTCGAATCCTGTTGTTCCTGCCATATTTTTTCACATCAGTACTCTGCGCTTTTGGCAGACCTCTAGCGCGATTGTATCTTATTTTTGAGTATCGCTAAAGGGTTATGATTGAGCGCATCTGACTGAAGTTGAACATTGTTAATATTAAAATATATTTTAGTGGTCTCTATTGACTGGTGACCCATTAAAAGACGGATAGATTCGATATTTAAGCCGGTAGTGACGGTCGTGGTAGCGAATGTATGTCGGAACATGTGAGGACTTAAACTTTTAAAGTTTAGGTCTTTTTTGATTTTTCTGGTAATTGTATTTACGGTTGAAAGATCCATCATTAACTTTGAGTATTAGCTGTGTGGTATGCGCATTAACTTGCATATGAATTGTCGTTATTAATTAGTAATATAATTCCTAGTGTTAACAAGGAATAAATTAATATTTTTTTCATGATATTTTCTTCTGTTTTTATCAATACTCTAATGTTTTAGTTAATTACCTATTAATCATAAATGACACAAAAGTCATAATTGCTGAATAGCCAGCAGTTACAATAACTGTTAATCCTATAAAAAATGCAATAAAACTTATTAATAAATTGTATTGCATTTTATTAATTATTGCTTTAAATCCTAAAACAATTATTGCTATTCCCAAGATAATTGCTACTAAACTTAGAAATAGAAAGAAAATCCTGCCAGGATTTCCAACCTGTATAACATTGAATACAAAAAGACTAATAACGCTCATAAGAAAAATGCAGATTAGTGTATAAACTAATATCCTCTTTATAATTTTAGAGTTCTCAAATTTCTTAATGCTGTTTTCTAAAATTTGATTCATTAAATCCCTTCCTTTTTCTCAATATCTTTAATATTACTTATCTTTTTGAATGAACAATTATATCGTTACTGTAATTTATGCTAAATGCTCACTATATTTAACAACATATTTAAGCAAAATTTGCACAAACAAATTTTACAAAATTAGTTAATTTTACTTTATTTCAAAAAAATCTAAAAATATAAGAAACCTTAAAGACTATTTTAGTGTAAAACATTACGTTATTGATTGTGAAGTTATTTTAATAATTATACGCTTTTAATTAGGCGTTTTTTTTATGAATTTTCAAAATAAACAAAAAAAATATCTTCATCTACGAGTTTTTGACTATAAAACATTCTCAATTAACCATACCGCAATTCCATCTGAATCATTATCAGGACAATTAAAACCAGCGATTTGTTTAATTGACGGAACCGCATTACCCATCGCAACCCCAAACCCCGCATAAGAAAACATATCTGTATCATTTACATCATCACCAAATATAGCAATCTCTTTTTCCTTAATATCCCAGAAATCAGCGAGTGCATTAATTGCTTTGGATTTTGTGGCTTCTTTATTAGTAATAATTGCGTAATTATCTCTTGTTATTGATAAGTTTAAATCCGAAGGAATATGCTTCTTTATAAAATTCACATCTTCAGGCGATTTAATAATAAAATATATTTTCTCAGCATTTTGATTATGTAAATTAAAATCAACTAATTGATAATTTATGACATCATTAAATCCATAATTTGAATAATGAATTCCATTAAATTGTGAAGCACCTTTCAAACCAAACTTATCACAAACCACTAAAAACTTTTTTGAAGTTTGGTAAGGAATCAGACAATCGTAATAGATTTTATCCTTTATAAATGCCTTTGCGCCATTATGAATGATTCTACCATCAAATAATTCAGAAGGAACTAAATCATTAGAACTATAACCGCGACCAGTCGCAAAAACAACTTTTATTCCTTTTTCACGACAAGCCTTTAAAACATTCTTGGTATGTTCAGAGATTGTTTTATCACTTTTCAACAATGTTCCATCTAAATCAACCGCTATCATCTTTATAGAATATTTCATAGATCCCCTTTTATACTCTTTATATAATAAAATGTTTAGAGTAATTCTTTCTTTAAATTTTGTTATTATTTTAATAAAGCACTGTTGATTTGCATCATAAGTTTATAGCTTTCAAGTTAAGTTCATTGAATTATTTATACATACGCTTCAAGTTTTAATTAACTAAAGAAAAGTAGTTTGAAAATAATAAAAGTAATACGTCAATAAATGATTAGTGAAAAAAAGCCGTTTTTTTACTATACATCAAAATCCTCTATAGAAAAATTAGCATAAAGTCTGCCTGATTCAGCAGTAAATTTTAACAGACAAAAATCAGGATCTTTAAAAGACTTTTCTTCATAGGCATTTTTAAACTTTTCCAACCAAAACTTTTCTTTGATTTTTAAATCAGAAACTATTTCTATCTTGCCTTTTAGATTACATCCTTGCCAAACAATTAGTTTACGTCTATAAAAATAAACGCCTGCTTTTGGGTTTTCTGCTATAGCATCCGCAAATTTAGATGAGGTGTTGGTAGTAAAGTATAGTTCGTTTATTGATTCTCTATATTTACCGGGAACTACCGCTTTTGTCAATGGATAACCATCCTTTCCAACACAAGATAATATAAAAGTATTAACCTTTTTATGAAGTTTTTCTGCTTTTTCTTTTGTCGTCATGTTTACTCTCCAAACTATTAGTATTATTCTAAAATATTATAACAAATTGTTCTAAGATTATCAATAAGGCAAAAATAAAAGAACTACTTTTCAATAGTTCTATCCTCTAAAATTAAAATTTATCCTTAAATTGATATCTCTATAATCTAATAGCGTATAATCCATATTACGTTGAAATAATAAACGACGAAAGCGAAAAAAATCAAAACCATCAGTAATGCCAAGCTCGATAAGATCATTAAAATGAACAGTCATCTCTTCTTTCAGTTTTTCAATAAGAAATGTCATAGGATGATCTTCAATATTTATTAGCGGTATCACATGCGCTCTAATATTAATCACAAAAACATTTCTTTCAATTCTCAGATTATAGCGATAATTAGTTAATTTCAAAGTCACATCATTAATAGCTAGCAATATCGTCTGTCTGTTTTCTAAGAAAAAAAGGGCTTTATTCTCTTCCATATGATAACATTTAATATTTTCGCCAATAAAGCATTGTCTTTGAATAACTGCTGTACTAAATTCTTCTCCGCCTTGAGTTATTCTAGTTTCACCGATTTCAATTTTGGGCAACACAATATCAGAATAACTTTGATGAAACATTAAAGCAAAATTAATAAAATGAGTACCAGATAAACCAAATGAAGCAAACCTGTTAGTTCTTGGATTATTAAAGATACTGTGAAACATACTGTACTCATCAGGATTTCTGGTATCATAAATTTCTTTAACGTCATCAGCTGTGTAAAAGATGAAAAAATTATTAGGAATTCTAGCTGTTAATCTGATGAATTCTAAAAACTTAGCGATATTTCTTTCACTCATAAAACTCTCATGTAAAATTACTGATTGAATATGCCTAAGCTCAATTTTCTGATCGACCGAACGTTCCAGTTCTTCAAAAGCCATAGCAAAATTTCGATGTTCAGCAGTAATCAAACCATATTGAAAGCCTCGATTATTATCTGTTTTACCGATATCTGCATTACTTGGATAAAAAGCCGTAATTCTAAAAACAGAGTCTTCTTCCTGATACTCAAGTGCAAATGATGTAACAAGCAAAAATTCATTAATTCCAACCTTATTAAAACAACCCTGCAAAACTAAAACAACCGCAAATAAAAATATAAAGGCAATTTTCTTCATGATTTATTCTTCCTTTTACCATCTAACGGCTCTAAAACATCCGGACGATTGCCTTGCTGACGACTTGATTTTGTCTGAAAAAACTGGACAAAATCGGGTCGGTTAAAAGGCACAAAGGGATGCAGGAAGGAAACATTAAGAAATTTATGACGACAAACATAACTAAATAAAATTATTGTCGCAATGCTTAAGCCAAAAACACCGAATAATAAACTGGCAAATAGCATAATTAAGCGCAAAAATGAAATTGTAATTAAAAAATTAATATCTGATGTAACAGTAAAAGCCGCAAGAAAAGAAAATGCTGTAACGACCATGACTACTATACCTACTAAGCCTGAGGCTACTGTCGCTTGTCCCATTAATATACCACCAACAACAATCACAATCGACTGAACAGTAAATCCGGGACTTCTTAAGCCCACTAACTGATAAAGCTCAAAGAGTAGTAAAAGAATTAAGATTTCATTAAAAGCCGAAAAAATTACTCCTCGTTGCGTGACTTGTAATGTAGCTATCATCAAAAGCGAGAGATTAGCACTATGAAAGGTATAAAAACTTGCCATAATACCGAGCCAGAAAACAGAAACAAACAAAGCTACTAAAACATAAAGTCTTAAAAAAGTACTGTAGTAAGAAGGTGCCTGCATATCTAGTCTAAGTTTAGTTATAAAAAATAATGATGTAGGTAAGATTAACGCATTAGGAATGCGATCAATCATTATGACAACTTGACCCTTATAAATCGCTTCTGCGGCCATTTCCGGACTACCGACATAAGATGTTGTCGGAAAGATGCGTTTGTTATTAAAATAAGTTGTAATATCAGATAAAGTTAAAATACTTTCTGCTTCTATCTTTTCGATGATTTTTTTTATTTTATTTAAAAGATGCGTATTGGTAATATCCGTCATACTCAAAATATTGATTCTTGTTTGACTTCTTTCGCCAAGTATATATTCATCAATTTTAAACTTCTCACTTTTGATTCTGGTTCTGATTAATTGAATATTTGTGTTAAGGCTTTCTATAAAACCGTCCCGAGAGCCAAAAATATTATTTGGTTCACTCATTGAATCCGTGACACCACGCTCTTTATGGTTTGGCAAGCCAATTGCATAAACGGTTTTATTTTTAACAATAATAATAAAACCATTAAATATTTGATTCCTGATTTGCTCCATCGTTTCTTTTAAAGCACCAATATTGATTTTTGTCACAATGTTAGGCAAAATCTTATCTATCTCTTTAACGTTTTTAATCATCGGCAAATAAAACTTTTCAAAGTTATCAATATTAGCCATTTCTTCCTGATAATAAATCGAAAAAGTTTCATCGCCTTGATACTCTTTCTTCTTCACATCTTTTGAATCAGCGAAATATTTCTTTATTTCGTTATTAATAAAATATTTAAGTAACATCAGGCGGCCTCCTTTTTATAATCAGATAAAGATAACTCGGCAATAAAAGAATTATAAAGACTAAGAAAATCATCTCAAAACTTCTTTGTAAAACATGAAAGTGCTGGTTAACTATAAATGTACACAAGCCAATAATAAATATTAAAACCACAATATAAATTTTTCGATTTTTTAAGTTTGTGACCATTCGGAAATTAATTAAGTTAAAACTACACTTTACAATACAAATTACCGTTAAGAAAATTACTTTAAAAAAGTTTATATCTCCAAAGTAATTGTAGTTATTTTGGATATTGAGAATTGTCATCCCTAAAAACTCAAAATTGCGCATAAAGAGTGTATCAAATATAGAAGTGAAATCAAAAGTAAACAGAGAAATCGCAACACCAAAGAAAACAAAGGGATAAAAAAGCGTCCGTTTTCGGAATTTTTCCGAATAAAAGTCTTTTAGATAATAGCCAATAAAGATATCCAGTGGCACATAAAGTAGTAATAAGACAGCTATATTATTGGAGTTTAATGAAATTGTCTCTAAAGGTAATAACAAATGAAATTGCCTTAAAGGCATATCACTAAAGAAAATCAAAAAATAACCACCAATTAGAAACAATAAAAAAATTATTGAAATGTGAAATAAATTCATAATTCCATTGCGGCACAGATAAAATAGCGCAACCAACAAACCAATTATAAATAATGTTTCAGTATAATCATAAAAAATTAAAGTCACAAGAATTCTTACTGTCATACTTAAAAGAATAACTGTCTGTAAGAAAAAATAAACTGCCAGCGAAATTCTTAACAGATAATTATTAGTATAACTTTTTAATAAAGGTATTTTCGTAACTGAGCGACTAATCGGCAAATATAACAAGAATGAAAACAAAATAAAATAAATACCTGTCTGCCAGGTATTATTTGCGAAATGATTATCTAGAAAAGGCATAAAAAAATAAAGAAATATTGTAATATTTACCATTGTAAAGAAAATTATTATACTGATGTTCCCAACCTTAGAATTCATATAAATCGCCCGTATATAGTTTTCTTCTGTTTTAAGTTGATATACAAAAAAAAGTCTGCTAAAATGCGACTTTTTTTGTATTCTATTTTAATATTGCGTCAACTTTTCTTAATTCTTCCCGAATTTTTATTTTCTGCGGACAAAGATCTTCACAGATTCCACAATCTGTACAACTTTCAACTTGCCCGTTTTTAGTATTTTTCAAGTATGCATTATATTGTGATTTACCTGTTTCTTCCAAACCATAAACATGATAGAAAATATAGGCATTAAAAATCTTATCGATTTTAATATTCTGCGGACATTTATTACAGTAATTACAACCTGTACAAAATAAATCTTTTAATTTTTTCAAATCATTTAAATTATTTTCCAGCATTTGCCATTCATTAGCTGATAATTGCTTAAATTCTGAAGCAATTTTTAAGTTTTTTTCCAGTTCTTCAATATTTTCCATTCCGGATAGGGCTGAAGATACATGCGGATTATTTAAAACAAATTTAAACGCCAGTTCATATGTTGAAACATCTTTGTTTCCTAATAACTTTTCCGCAAGACCTGCCGGATGAGCCAGTTTTCCACCCGCTACCGGTCCCATTACGATAACGCCTAAGCCCTTTTTAGCCGCATATTCAATCATTGGCTCATGTTCACGATTCAAAAGATTATATTGAATTAAAAGTGTCTCAAAACAGTAAGCTTTATCAATTATTTCGTAAAGATTTTTTGGATCATCATGAAATGAAAAAGATATATGCTTAATTAAGCCTTCTTTTTTTAAAATTTCCGCTTCTTCAAGTAAATTAAAACCAAGCACTTTTTCATTAAAGGTTTTAATATTTAAAGCCCAGAAGTGATAATAATCAATATAATCTGTTTGTAATCTTTCTAACTGAATATTTAAAAATTTGCGCATATCGCTTCTTTCTTTGACTTCACTAACCGGAAACTTAGTCGCAATCTTTACTTTGTCTCTGAAAGGCTTTAAAGCTATACCAACAGCAGCCTCTGAATTATTGTGACAATAGTAGTAAGCTGTATCAAAATAATTAACACCGGCTTCATAAGCTTTTTTAAGCATAATATTTACTTTTTCCTGATCGATAGTAAATTTACCATCTTCTTCAATCTCCGGCAGTCGCATACAGCCGAAACTTAAACTACTAATTTTAAAACCGGTATTGCCAAATTTACGATATTGCATCTTAATCCTCATCCTTATTAAATAATTTTTTTATATCTTCTCGACTATCATTTATTAATTCTTTTACAGAAACATTAAAACTATCCATTTCCGGATAATTATTTTTTTCTTTTAAATAGACTTTAATTTTATCATAATTTTCAATTTTCAAGTAACAGTGTAGCGGATAACTCTTCCAGTAATGATTGTATTTATAGGAATTAATTATTTTCTGTAAATATTCAAATACTGGATTTTCATCATCATGAATATTCATTACCATTTCATTTTCTTTATTAACATTTTCCAGTAGGGCACCATTATCAATCAGAAGTTGACAAATTTCCAGATTTTCATTTCTAACCGCATAAAATAAAGGCGTCTCCAAATGATTATTTATTTTGAAAGTTCTGGCATTCTGTTCAATTAAATACGCTGTTACATCAAACATATTTGCCTTGACAGAAACATGAATTAAACTATCATTACGGAAATTAACTGTATCAGTTTTAAGGTCAGTTTTCTCTAAAATATAACTAATCATTGGGATAGAGCCACTTCTAACGGCATAAAACAAGATATTTTCCTCATCACGGTTTTTTCTTTGATAGTCGGACTCTTCTTCAAAGAAAAGTCTAACAGCCTCAAGATTGCCCTTTAAAACGGCTAAAAACAAGGGAATTTCGCCTTTATCGTTTAACATATAGTTATTAGCCTTAAACTTAAGTAAAAGCTTAATAAAGTTGATTTTACCAAGCTGAGCCGCAAAATGTAAGGCACTGTTGTTGTTAAGATCAGTTTTATCGATAACTATCTTCGCATTAACCAATAAAAGTGCAACCTCAAAATTATCATAAATTACTGCATAATGAAGCAAGGTTTTTCCGGTATTGTCGATAATATCTGGATTACCGTGTTTAAGATATTTCTTTATTTCTTCGATTGAATTTTCTATTAACAAGCGAAACGGATCAACAAACATATTATCAACTCAATTCTAGTAAATATTATACAATAATCTTTATTAAAAAGCAATTCCCCACAAAGTTTGTGGGGAACTATTTTTATTTATTTACTGCTTCCTTTAATGCCTTAGCAACTTTAAAGCCAACAGAATTTGATGCTTGAATCTTAATTGTTTCTCCGGTGGCCGGATTTCTGCCATCACGTGCTGGGCGTAATTTAGCTTCGAAAACCCCTAAACCATTAACCTGAACACGATCATTGTTCGCTAATGCGTCAGAAACTACCGCAACGAAACTATCTAATGTTAATTCAACATCTTTTTTAGTTAATCCCGTTTTAGCGCTGACTGCTTCTACGTATTCTGCTTTAGTCACGACTTCACTCCTTTCTCATTTTATCATAAACTCCATAAAGGGTTAGATATCGTAATATTTAATTTTTAAAATTTCTTCATGTATTTTATAAGGATTTTTACTGACGTAAAAAATCTTTTAAGGACTTTCCAGCGATGAAAGCGGGAGTTTTAATTGGCGGAATGGTGATTTGTTGACCAGTACGCGGATTTCTTCCCTGTCTTCCTACTCTTTTACGAACCTCAAAAGTTCCTAGACCTGTAATTACCACTTTTTCTCCAGTTTGTAGCGTCTGCCCGACTAAAAGTGAAAATCCTTCAATTATCTTCTCAATGTCTTTTTTAGGAATGCTTGTTCTTTCGTTTAAGATTGAAATTACTTCAGAACGATTCATTAAATTTCCTCCTTGTATGTATACCATTATAATACAAAAAGGAAATAAAATCAATAAGAAATATTTTTATTTTTATTTTTGTCATTATTTGTCGTATCAAGTCGAAACCATATTTTTTTAGAAAATCATTAAACATAAAGAAAAAAAACAGTTAATCCGCAACAGGATTAACTATATTTTTTTAAAGAATTATCGCAATCATTCCACCGGACTGGTTGTTCACAACCTTCTCCAGAGTTTCGCGGAATTTGGATTGAGCTTTAGCCGGCATGGTATGTAATTTAGCTTTAATACCATCATTTACAACCTCTGAAAGTTTGCGTCCAAAGATCTCTGATTCCCAAACTCCTGATTCATTACCAAGAAGATTATCAAGTAATAACTTGCTTTGTTCTTCCGTTCCGATAATCGGTTCAAATGTCGATGAGACGTCAACTCTAATCATATGAATTGAAGAAGCCACTGCCTTTAGTTTAACACCATACCGGTTGCCATGTCTGACAACTGCCGGATTATCTAAAGTCATATCCGATAAATCCGGAAGCGCTACTCCATAACCTGTATGTTTTACGCTAGCTAATGCATCGCGAAAACGAGCATATTCTCTTCTGCAAATTTGATAATCCTGAAGCATTCTTAAAAAATCTGCTTTATCTTCTAAATTAAAATCTAATAATTCATCGATTATTGCTTGATAAAGTTCTTCTTTAAGTTCAATTTCAATTGTTGCCCGACCGATACTTGGATCAAGGTTCGTTAAATTGACATTTTCAAAAAATGGACTTTCTCTTAGATGATCTTTGATATGATGAACATCACGAATCTTTTTGTAATTTTGCGTAGCTGAAGCAATTAATGCATCAATATCTTTCTTTAAAGGATAACTTTCTTCTAAAGAATTTACCCAAGCAGGAAATTTAATTTCCAATTCTGCGATGCTAAATTCATTTAATGCTTCCCTTAAAATATTATCGATATCCGCATCATTTAAATCCTGCACATTACAGACAACGACTGAAACCTGGTATTTAGCTTCAAGTTGAATCCTTAATTCTGTTACTTCCTGTGAAGCCGGAGCTGTAGAATTCATTACCATAACAAACGGTTTATCTAAAGCTCTAAGTTCTTCTACAAGCCTTTCTTCAACTTCCGCAAATTCGGCACGTGAAAACTCGCCAAATGAACCATCTGAAGTCATAAGAATTCCTAGTGTTGAATGATTAGTAATAACTTTTTTAGTGCCAATTTCTGCAGCATCTTTAAAAGAAATGCTTTCAGAAAACCATGGAGTTTTTACCATACGCGGTCCGGAATCAGTCATATAACCGACTGCCGAAGGAATGATATAGCCAACTGAATCTACTAATCTTACATTCATTTCCAATTCATTCTCGATTAAAATACTTACTGCGTTTGAAGGAATAAATTTAGGCTCAACAGTCATAATTGTTTTTCCGTGTGCGCTTTGCGGTAATTCATCGATAATTTTGTTGCGGACAAATTCATCATCGATATTTGGCAATACCTTATTTTCCATAAACTTTTTGATGAACGTCGATTTTCCGCATCTGACGCTTCCGACGATTCCTAGATAGAATTCGCCTTTTGTTCTCGTCAAGAAATCTTTCAATATATTTTTGTTCAAAAAAATAACCTCTTTCTTTTCGCTATTCATTTAAGAATATTCAAAAGACTGAGGTTTAATGCCTATTTTTTTATAACAAATCC
>Ga0123355_10011765_pt1 | contig 13516 bp, 7 predicted proteins | sample TergutEmb28metaG_3_FD_89872 | JGI IMG/M metagenome (GOLD analysis project Ga0123355, IMG submission 89872) | Embiratermes neotenicus P1 segment gut microbial communities from Petit-Saut dam, French Guiana - Emb289 P1 | ecosystem: Host-associated > Arthropoda: Insects > Digestive system > Gut ...
AAGCACCATGAATAGTAACAACAGAATAGCTGCAACACTGTATTCCCTAGGGACATAGTTTGTCTCAGGAATATAAGTATAAATACCCTGCATAAAGGAGATGATGGTGATGATGATGATGATGGTAATAATAATAATAATAATAATAATAATAATATGGCGGACGCGCGAATACGTGAGAAGAGTGATACAAGCGCCATTGCTTCTTATGTTCTTAATATATGACGAACGTTAATGCACCTAGGAAGAATGACACTTTCAGTTCAGGCAGTGTTGCGTGCAAAATACAATACTTTTGTACATTTTATGTTTATGGTCCCGTGCATAGCTGATCTATATTAATAATTGTCCAACGAGATGCAACACAAAGCAGTATATTTATTATTCTGCAAATTCACTCTACATGTTTCGGGTGTCAACCACAACCATCATCCGGAGTACACAAAAGTGCAACTACAGCCTCCGGTACTGGTGGCCAAGGGGGCTTGGCCACGTTGGGGGGAGGTAGCTGCACAAAAACTATGACCAGTACCGGAGGCTGTAGTTACAGTTTTGTGTACCCCTGATGATGGGTGTGGTTGAAACCCGAAACATGTAGAGTGAACTTGCAGAATCATAAATAGACTGCTTTGTGTTGCATCTCGTTGGACAATTATTGATATTTTTGTATATGTTTAAGCTAAAGTCTAGACCGGTCCTCCTACTGACTAGCCGCAGCGGACATTTTAAGCAGAGTTCAGCTACCGAGGAATACAGCTAATAACTCTTTTTCATATAACACCGAGACTAAGTAGTGTGCAGCTGCACCCGCACTGCAACATACACCTTCATACTGTTCAAAATGTCAACATTACTTTCACATCATAATGTGTAGTAGAAGTTAAATCTGACTTTGAAAATGCTTAGAGCGACACGCGAAAGAAGATGGAGGTGTTATTTTTTATGTGATTTTGTACCAACGTATAATTATTTAAATCTTCTGCGGCCTTCAGCTACGGACGAGAAATGCGTCATCCAGTCTTATCTGAAGTAAACAAGTCCCTCATTTTTATTCTCCCCGCGAGACAATCACCCTCCTACCGGGAGATCTGAGGCTCTCACAGCGGTCTTGAAATAAAGAGTTCCCAACAATTCGGAGAACTGTGGTGGCTTCATCAAGGTTAGGCAGACCTTTTTATTGACAGGCAAATAATTTCGAAGTGTCTTCGGCTTCAGGCTTTGCTTTATTCCGTTCATAAAAATGGAGTCAAGTAGACCAAATACAAAGATGAAAAGGACTCCACTTCTTCTGACTTTTGACAAGAGGATGCGGTAGTAACATTTACAAACTTCTGGTCTGTAAACTAATTCCAGTTCGAAAATTGCTGCCTTTTGGTTTTCGAGATAGTGCAGACTGTTTACTGTAACCCAATGTTTTACAGAAACTTTAAGCTCCAGTCTACAATTTGGCATAACACATCAATTTCCTACAGAACCTTAGTACATATGTATCAGTATACACGGCGTCACATCTCGAAACACAACATTCGTCACATAAGAAGACCCGTGAGAACATCGAGTCCTAGTTAATTTGTGTTCTGCCACAAGGATGCAGACGACAAAGACGATATTCTTTATTCACCGCATTATATTGTGATTTACCGTCAATTAAAACAGATTATGACAGATTTAGGCTTGTTTTCGAGAAACAAGACGTCTTAATGGGGTGAAGTGTAATGTCCACAGTGCTTGTGTCAAGTAGGCTATGTGACGATTTTGATTAAACTCCTCAAATAATTACGCCAGGGGATCATAATCCAAACGTCATAATTATTTAAGCCAACATATTTTGCTGTACTGAGTGGGAGAGAGTGGGGCAGAAATAATGGGAGAAAGAGGGAAATAAGCAGTATGAGAACCGTCAGTGAAACGAAAATGAAAATCAAAGAAGGAAAACAACAAATAAACAGAGGAGAATAAAATACGGATCAGGAAATTAAAAAAGATAAAGAAATAAAAAATTTAAAACATGAATGAGGGGACAAATCAAACAACAAGACAGCCATTACAAGTGTAGCCTAACTTTGTGGTTCGTTCGCGTGACGTTTATGTCTCCTTTCCTACCAGACTGACGCCATTGCACTAGAAGAGAACAATTTTATGACCATTTAATGTGGCAGCAATGAAACATTGTGACGTCTTCAAGTGAAGTGCCACATATTTTTTTCCAAATTAAAAAAAAAAGTTTTCTTCATAGATCTTTGTTCTAAGAGTCCTCAACATAAAATTTCACGCAAATTCGTCCAGTAGGACCTGCGCTCATACATGCGGACAGACAGACGGACGCACGTGACAAATGTTATACGCGCTTTTCTTGACTACACGAAGGCGCCTAAAGTAAAATGGAGTAAAGAAATAAAGCAAAATAAAGTAAAGCAGTAGATAAAGAATAAAGGAAGGAAGAAGAGTCAGTCAAACAAGACATAAATGAGACAACTCAAAGGAAGTGAAAACAGGTTGAACGACTTGGAGGAAAGGAAAGAAAGAAAAAACAGTAAAGGAAATTGAGGAAAAAAAGAAATAATATACTTCAGTGTGTATGAATTTTATGCAGCACTGGATACAGAGTTACTACACACTCTGTAGATCGAGACATGTGATTTGTGTGCACCACAGAATGAACTGAATGACAGACTGGCATTTTGGCTACAAATGTAAGCAAGGAAGTCATTAACTTGTTCACGGCAGTTCTAGTTTTCCACAGCAGAATCTGTCTGCCATGTCACAAGGCATTATGCTACTCCGGTTTCAGTGTGATCTGACTGCTTCAAACATATTCACTCCAAGTCCCAAATTTGACTTGTGGGCTGCCAGGAGCAACACTGGGGTAGTAGAGAACATAAAACTAATTGAGTGGGGATTGGGGTAAGTTTGAAATTTCTCTACGCCAACAAGTGCAGTAGCAATAGGATTACCTGTAACATCCCCAATCTCTGTCACTACAGAAATCCACCTTCTCACCCCCACATAGGGAAATGTAATCTGTACTCAACCAGAACCCCTCAAGCTACCATCCCTGAGAGAACTATGAACCTACTTAAGCCTTGTAAACTAATCGAGCACACTGCACTTTCCTAATGTGAGGGTAGCCGAATGTGAGAAACAGACAAACCTGTATATTCCACCCACAATAATTTGTTAACTTGCAGCGTGTAGATTTGTCTCTATGGCGACAGGGAATTCAACCGTAGCTTGTTAGATGACTGTAAATGTGCAGGCATTATTTAGAACAGAGGATATTTCCAATCACAGGCGCCGTCTGTCACATGTCGAAACGCCAAAATACGATGAAACAAATCCGTAATGACAACAAAGCGATACGATTTGATGACCAGTGACATGTGTTATTATAAACTACAATGTACGTTTCTGTTCCATCAATGAATTCTAAATGCTGAGCTTTATTGTTACAAAAGTTCATACTCATATTTATTTCGTTTGAATTTCTTTCTCCAGCTATACCGATGTGCATTGTATCGTTCCTTCTCTTATATGCAGTTTTAAGACTTAAACACACAGATTCACAATTGTACCAGTGATTTGTATGGCAATGAAACTTAGTCTCTGGCCCTGCGGCAAGAGCTCAGATTGCGGGTGTTCGAGATTGGGGTTCTGAGAGACTGCGGAAGCGAGGGATGTGACAACACTGCATAATGGGAAGCATCAAAATTTGTCCCTTTCATCGCAAATTATATGGGTGTTAAAATAAATAAGGATGAGGTAAACAATACATAGGACACGCACGAGAAAGACGATAAATATATATATATATATGCTTAATAAGGATATTAATATAAAAAAAATTGGTAAAACAAACAGAAGACAAGTGGGTATTTTGGATATTTAGGTGTAGGAACAAGTTCCATTTGATCCTGAAGGGGATGGGGAGATTATCACTGGATTAAGTTGGCACAGGATGGTGTCCAGTGGCGGAAGTTTTGAACATGATAACGAAATTCCGGGTTCCGACAGCTGGGCAAAGGGAGATTCTTGACTAGTTGTGTACCAACGTATCAGCTTCTCACGAAGAATGCTTCTCTGTGGAGTTAGTTACATACGCATGTAGCTATGCATTTTTGTATGTATATAAGTTGTACGTATGTATGTACGTACGTATGTATTTATCCACATATGTGTGGTTATATTTGTGTGGAACTGTAGGTTACGGACAAACCCCACACCAGTCAACAGCTATATTTCCTAGCAACTTGCGACATAGCCAAACGTTTGCCTAAAATCACAGTGATGGAGAAAGGTCAGAGAAATGACATAAAATATGTCAGGATAGTTGGGATGGACGATACGTGAACCCGAAACTTGTCAAATGGGATGTCGAAGTGTCAACCGCTCACCGGCTCTCATGTGATTTGTTGAAACTTCTTCTTCGACCGGGGAAAGAAACGGTCAGGGGTAATTTGGGGCACTATCCCAGCATTTCTCTGGAGGGAGGGTGGGGTTGGAGTGGTAAAAGAAGTCACTGGATTGGACCGGCATATTGGCCGGGATTTGTTAATTACAACACAATAGACCATGATGATGTCATCTGCCCTCCTTTACAATCTGCACATGCCTGTTCTGCCGAACTGTGATTTGCTCAGGGCAAAAGAACGTATTGTGTTTCTTGATTCAACAAAATTCAGATCGGCCCAAAACACAAGGCTGCATCGCGAATTGCCTGAGCCTTTCTATGTGCTCGTTACGTAAGCCCATACATAGTTTATGTACGTGATTACATTAGAGACTACATCTGTGCATTAGTGGCCTTAGGGCAGGGTGAGATGCAAAGCAACTGCAGCGCACTCGGTCTTGTCACACAACAAGAGCAGCAGAAATATTATAAGTGGCCACACTTGTTTTGTCAGAAGTGGCCACACTTCCCTTTATCAGAAGTGTCCACACTTACTTTATCAGAAGTGCCCAAACTTAGAAATGCAAAACAAAAATCCCACTTTTCTTATTTTTTACACAACAGCTGCAAGTAGTAGCTTATATAAAGGTGTTTAAATTGGTATTTATACTCTATATCAATACACGACTTAACTGAAAGAACAGTTGACGCACGTGTGTATGGACTCCTGCAGCATAAAGGGAAGCATATAGAATACCAGCAAAACAAACTGCGATATTGTGGATGTGCGATGGGACACAGATGCGGCCGAAGTCTCTTGGCGCCACTTGCGTCCCTTGTTTCTGTGATTGCCGGAATGAATATATATATATATATATATATATATATATGCTTTTTATAGGAACGAATACACACGATAATAAGAATTTGATTTTGCGAGATCAAACCAAATCTCTCTGCTTTGTCTTTGAACAAACAGTTACGGATGTGAAAGAAGATTTAATTTGATCAATGTTTACCGACCGCGTCTTGGAACAAGGAAAGAAGCTCTCCACCTATAGAGGGATATTTTGAAGAACAGAAGCTGTGGCATAGAAAGATATTTAGAATAAAATTTCTCTCGCATTGTCAGGACCCTCGCGACCGTACTGACGAGTTGGATCTTCTTCTGTTTCAACATTTCTCGCACGTAGAGCGAGAAGCGCCACTTCATGTGCAAAAGTGCTATATAGGATACATTTATTTGAGGTATAAAAGCCAAAATATAACTAACATTTTGACGCATGTAGGTAACAGTTACCTACACTTAGGTAGATCAAAGTCATAATTTTACTTACACCTTTTGAGTTTAACGTTCACTAGGGTGAGGTAATTTTCCGAAGAAACGTATAGCACATGGCGTCTTAATGTAGTTGCTCATGATGTGCTGCATGAAAGCTAATAATTGTATTTTATTCATGTCTTGACGTATTTGATGGATTTCTATAGTAAAACCAACCAGATGCTTCAATGTCTCAAATTTATTGTATTGGAGTAAAACTCTACATGTTTCGGACGGTCTTTCCGTCCAACACCAGGAGTTAAAGACTGTACATATTGCAACAGGCATATGTCAAACAGATACTGCTGACTGCCTGTTGCTGTATTTACAGTCTTTAACCCCTGATGATGGATGGAAAGACCGTCCAAATCATGTAGAATTTTACTCCAATACAATAAATTTGAGACATTGATGCATCTGGTTGGTTTTACTATAGAAATATATTACGATGCACGGCCCTATGAACGTCAAACTATCTGATGGACAAAATCATAATTTCGTAGAAACTGACTGTACTCAGTACATGGTGACAATAATAAAGACTGATTTCAAACTTTCGCCATTTTGAGAATGTTGTATTTATTCTTTTGGTAATCCCCAGGCTTCTGAATTTTGTGTGTTGACGTTTCGGGACCCTCCGTTCCATCTTCATAGGTCGTCTCGTCTACACCATCTATGAAGATGAAACAGAGTGTTCCGAAACGTCGGAACATGAAATTCAGACGCCGAGGAATAAACCAAAAGAAGACATACGTCAATAATAAAGTCATTTGTTTTGTAAGTCTCCACCCTTATGTCACAATTATTTATGTCGCAACTTGTGCAGTATAAGCCTGTGAGATTTGGGGTTCTCACAGCGCTGTTGATGGGGGAGTGGGAGAGAAAGTGGTCTATTTATTGCTACGATTGTACAGCGTCGGTGGTAATGTATGGCGCAGTTTTGGAATGATAGTGACAGGCAAAAGCAACGTAATCCAAGAAAATCATGTCTCTGTGTTAAACCATTCACAACAAAACCCACATACACTGGTTTGGGATCGAACCAAGCCCTCTGTAGTGATAATATGGGAGATGTTGACAAAGACAAGTTCTATCAGAAGAGACGCCCTGTCATTTTACGAGGCACACGGCTTCACGTCCCACACGAGCTGTATTCTCAAAGACACCCTTGTTCATTCCACATTCCTTGCATCTTTGCAGCTACTGTGTGGTAAAATACACGACCGTGGATATAGACGCTGCCTGCTTTTCTCAGCCTTGTGCAGATTTACCGGAAGTCTTAGTGTACTTATTTACAGGCATGTGTGCTTCAAATGAAGGGATACCATAATGTTCACGCGCCATTCCACGACCTCTTTTGCGATCATTTCTCTATTCTTATACCAAACTAAGCATTAATTTCGTCTATCGGAGAATTGAAAATTGATTATCCTATATTCTATCATATGCTTTGTGATCAACCAATTCTTCGGCCCCTGCTCCTACTCCAAAGAGGACAGTCGATTGCTCAACTCTTCTTTGGCCAAACACGGTAAATACTCACTCACTCACACACACACACACACGTAAATCGAGTATTACTTTTATTTGTCACTGTACTTTCGTCTGCTTGAGCTAGGAGTGCCACCGATTAATTGCCACATGTTTCTTACGTGACTTGGTTGTCACATTTTTTCATGCGCCACTACCAAAGCAGTGCAACCAAATGTGGGAATGCACAATAATAGACAATAATCGATATCGATCCATTATTAACAGTAACAAAAGAACCGGAGGGTAAATCAACCACTACCTTACCGAAACACTGCAACCATCAACCATCAACTGTAATCATTACCGAATATTATCGATAATTATCCAAGGATAGTGTATTTCAATACAGTACCGCGCGGATGTTACGATGGACTGTCGTGGCTGGCAACTGGCAGTAACAGGTTTTCGTGTATGCTACTCGACTATCGACAGTAATCTATAATTTCTGATACAATAGACTATCGATAATAACGAACCGGGAGTGACTCAAACACTTACAAAGTCCTTGCACAGACACTAATTTCACATGATTTGGCTTGGCACATGCTGTCTTTAGCTTATCGCAATCTGTATGACCTTCCAAGAAGTTTAATAAATTACAAGCGAATCAGCGTGTTAATATCGTGTTTTTTTTTTAAAAAAAGTCCACGGACAGGCTAAGAAGAAACAATAAAAGCAGTACGATCCTCCTCAAATTTTAACTTTACAAGCGGTTTGTACTGCTTTTACTATTGACTGTCGTCCACGTTCTGTTGTCAACACGTCTCTGTCTTTTATTTACATTCGCTTAAATTCTCCACGCCACATTAAATTGTTTGCATTTTGTTACATTAGAAGACAGACACAACAGTCTGAAAGCTATTCGTGCAGAGAAATCATCCGGCAACTTCTTCAAGACGTGAAATTGCTTGTCGCATTTCTGGAAAAAGACACAGAAAGACAGAGAGAGCGAGAAATATTCAAAATTGAGGAAAAATCACAGTTAATTTGTCATGAACTTCCCCGAAGTCATATCACGCCTCTAACGCATTACAGGTTACGGACTAAAGAATGCAGTCTTGTGTAAGCACGGTGACGTAGAAGGACACTTGCTTTAAAGGGAATGCTTATGCGGTTTTAGTATCTAGTCTGAGGGTGGATCTACTCTGCGGTGTTAAATGACAGTGGAATACATTTCTGAAAATATCATAATTTGTGAGAAAGTATTTCAGTTTTGTAAATGCTATACTTGTGCCGTACTTAACAGTGCTAACTCCCAATATACCGCTTCAAATTGCAATCCCACTACTGCAGTAAAAAATTCCGAGAAGTGTTAATAGTTTGTCAAATTAAATAGTTCAGTTTACCACAAAAGTAGAAATGTGTCGCTCGCACTCTCTTTACTTCCACAAACGAAAGCGACCAACAATACCGGAATCAAAATTATCTCGTTTCAAGGGTTGGTTATTGTTTCCAGTTTTGTTTTTTATGGACCAGAAAACTGGTCCTTCAAATCGAAGTTTACAGACAGACTTGGAGGATGTTTCGAAACTTTGTGCTGTGGATAATGCTGGAAAAGTAAGGAGTATTAAAAAAAATGAAAGATTAATAATTTTTTTAATTTGTACCATTTATTCATTACTTACAAACGGGTGTTCAAATCAAAGACAAAAATAGTTACCAGGGATGTAAGACACACGGAGATGAGAAATCTCTACAAACAATTAGCTGAATATCCCAAACGAAGAGATCACTTCAGCGGTCAGAAGGTACACAGAAGGTTACCATTAAAACTGATATTCGATAGATAAGGTGTGAGGGCATGAACTGCACTCACCTGGCTCACGATAAAACCTAGTTGCGTGATTTTATAGCAATAAAACTTGTAACTAACTGACCAAACAATTACTTAATAAGCCAGCCAGCCAGCTAATTCCACGTAGCAGGGTTCTTGCTGAGATCCTAACACGAAGTAAAGAAATTTCGTGCATTTAAAGGAATATGGCGGTTTATCACCATGTCCACAAGAGGCCGTCACCTGCTCCTATTCTGGGCCAATCAACATAGTTCAGGACCGTAAGCGATTTCTTGAAGATTCGTTTTAGTACTATCCTCTCATCTTCACACAGGTCTTCCAAACGGTCGTTTTCCTTCAGGTTATCCCACCAAAATTCTGTACGCACGTCTCCTCACCCCTAGCCGCTTCACGTCCCTTCAATCTCTTTATTCTTGACTTGATATCTCGCATAACATTATGTTTACAGCACAGACAATGAAGCTGTTCATTATGCAGTCTCCTTCAGTACCCTATTACCTCATTCCTGTTAGGCCCAAATCTCGTCCTCAACATCGTTTTCCCGAACAAAATCAGCCCGAAAGTTATGTGTATTGGACCGTGCATCATCTTCATAGTTGAATAAAGAGAGACCAACTTGATGTCACTTGCTTTATTATTTCATTATTTAATGCTCAGCATCTTTCAGATATTAATACATCCATCCTCGGGAGCTTGCGACTTATTTGTTGAGTTATTTCATGGGTTATGTTGCTCTGGTTCGACGTGTGTTGGTGTTACGTTGTGGTTTGGCTGTGGTGGTGTGGTATCCGTATGCAGGCTTAAGCCTTACCACAACACCACAGCCAAACTACAACGTAACACCAACACACGTCGAACCAGAACAACACAACCCATGAAATAACTCAATAAATAAGTCGCAAGCTCCCGAGGATGGATGTATTAATATCCGAAAGATGCTGAGCATTAAATAATGAAATAATAAAGCAAGTGATATCAAGTTGGTCTCTCTTTATTCAAAAATCAGCCTGAGTTTTTCCCTCAATGTTGGAGACCAAGTTTCACACCCATATAAAACAAAAGGCAAAATTATGCATGCAATAAACCTTTGGATTTCAGAGAGTTAATAAACTTCTTGCTCAACTCTACGAATCTATTTTCACAAGACAAATTATGTTGCATGCCTTTAGTTAGGTATTAGTTTTGATACAAAACTGGAGGCCTGGAAGGTCGAATACAGTTGAAGACATAGGGGATATTAAGATATTAAGTCAATTGAGACATCTGAACTTCTAACGGCGGTGTTCAAAGAAATTGCCATATTATGAGCAAGCAGTCGAAGTCCAAGTCTTGGGCTCATTGTGTCTATAAATGAAGGCACGACGCTCTTGCTAAACGTCGTAACATTTTAGCATTCGACAACAAGAAGATTTTAATTTTCATTATTGCAATTAATTAGCCGGCCAGTTTCACGTGTACAACAGAAAAACACAGAAAAACAATATCAGTAAATAGACACAAACTCTGAAGCCTTCAACACAGAAGGACGGCAGTTGTCCTGCCCCATAAAAGCGAAACTTCACCCATGGATGTAACTCCTTACTGCACGGAGAATTGTGGCGTCCTCGTCACCTAGGTAACTACATTATTCGCATTCTTTTCTGCCCGCTCTTTGTCCGCTGCGACCTCATGTAATTGCATTAAGTTGGGTGTGAATGCTATGAGGGAAGCCGCATTTACTGGCGCCCAAGAGGTTTAGCCCCTTCAATATCGTGATAGAATAGAGGGTATCCAGGGGTGACCACACACACATTAAACACTTCCATAAGGTAACACAATTATAAGCTGCACAGTGTCAGTTCTATAGTCCATAAGGTGTACACTTATATACAGACAGCCGCAGGGACCATGTGTTTCGTGTAGAAAGTGGCAATTCAATGGAGTATAGGCGAGGTTTGGGTAATCACAGCTGTGCTGCTGAAGAGTGAGGTCTTGTGTAATGTTCCGTGGTGCCGACTGACAGCTCAACAGTTACACACATTTTCAAGGCACCAGTCTCTTTCAAGACATAGGTAAAGATTGACCGTTCATTTGGCGTGTCATTTCATAAGACTTCAATTTTTAGTACAGTGTTTACTGAAATTCTGAAACACGCAATGCGCTGTTCTTTCCCAGTTTTGTCGCTCGTTACATCCGAACACTCTTCAAAATCTTCACTGGCGTTATTCCATATTCTGTTAAAAGAGGAACATAAAACATTCTGTGGTAACGCAGTGATTTAGAAGCTATCCTGAAGAAAGGCGGTCGTTCTTGACCCCGAACCCTAGCCATGTATTAATTTCAATGTTTTAATACCTAGTACGACGGAAAATAATATCCGTAATTTAATGGTTTTAGACATCCCTCGGTTTACGAACGTAATGTCTGCCGTATGAACTGTAACGTAAATGTAAAGGTAAAGGTAAAGTTCACCCTAGAAGAGACTACGAAACCCAAAATTGGGAGTAGAGGTATAACTATATTCTTTCTTTAATCTCGGCGGTAGATAGGGTGGGTGGTCAGCGCCACGACCCGGTCGCTTTACCCCGGGAAAGATCCGATACTAATCGTATACGAGGCCGGGTAGGCTCCAGGGTCGGTCTGGACGGGTAAGGAAAACCTGGCCCCCACCGGTATTCGATCCCCGGACCGTCCAACTTGTAGCGAGTCGCTACAAAGACTGAGCTATACCGGTCTGAATTGTAAGGCGAAAGTTCGTAAACATGACTGCCAGTACCCATTGCCTTAAAGAGGAATAATTATAATCAATATTTGGGCCCAAAAGTCCCACAATTTTTTCCCCAAATACGATAAAAAATAAACTGACCACCTAAACCAAGACAACCCGATCATAGCAGTATGCGGTGGTTGTCATAAACAGCGATACTTGTGTCAATGTAGGTGTAACGTACTGTACACTACCTAAGTACGTAGTATAGGCAGTTTGCACCCAAAGCTACTGTTTACCAGCTTCGTAGTTGTTCCCAGAATTCCTTTTCTTAGAAAAATATTGGCATGGCTGGTGAGGCGATGGCTAAGGATCGTTCCTTTCGTCGCATATGTTTGGATACTGAATACTTTTATTCCTAAGCACGAAAATATGTTCGCTGTTGGGGGGAGGGGGGGGGGGTGTTGGAAGGTACAGATTACTGTTCTTTGTAAAATCGAATATTCGTAAGTGTTATGTTCTTAGGTTGAGGAATGTCTGTATGTGTTAGGCATATTGATTGCTGCAGGAACACAGAACACAGAACCCTTCCCACCCAACCTCCCCTTCATTCCATCGCAGCCCTTTGCAGTATTTCATTACACCACCAACAAAACCCTCTGAATAATGTAACAAAATCCAGCAGCTAGCACATGAATAATTATACTAATAAAAATGTTACACCACACATGGAACTGCACGCACCCTCACTCTTTCTCTTCTTTTTAGTATCACCTCAATTTTAATTACAGCTTTTTTGTATTATTTAATTTGCTAATAGGTCGGTACGTCCAAAGTGGTGCTGGTGCTGCGTAGCGCGCAGCAAGTTTGAAACAAATGAGTCCAGTCGCTGCGGTTGTAGCCGTGTGGCTGCAGAACAAAGTATTTCCTGCTTACTGAATTGTACCTTGTTTTGGACATGCAGGTTTTCCCGTGTTTTGAGGGGCGTCTCGTGGCATTAGGCCCAAATGTTACTGTCCATTGGTTCCATTACAATTCTGGTTGTCTCATGACGATTTTGAACATGAGATATGATGTTCTCACTGTGTGGTATTTCTGATATATCACGTGTGCACCGGTATATATGTATGCTCACCGACGTTTCGGTGAATCTCTCGATCTCCATCTTCAGTTTGTCCAGAACAGTGGACTGCCCTGAGCACGCTACATTCCACCAACGATACAAATTTCACGTTTCTCCGAAACTTCGGTAATTATTTACAAATCCGCACTGCTTCCTTTAGCAGGTTTTTCTTTGTACACAGGTTTTTCTTGGTACATAAGTTTTTCTTGGTTTCCCTGTGTCTATAAGCGAATGCTGAGATGGTTCCCAAGATTCCAAGTTGCCACTACATGCTTCTCATGTAGCCCTCCCGACTTAAATTTATTAATAAACAATTTCATATTTTGTATACATGTAAAATAACAACTGCCACCGGGTGACAACCCAATTGTAGTAAATAATAATAATATTAAATAGCTGGTTTATGTTGACCCTCGGACAATCCATACAGCACTTGGTCTTGTCGTGTTCTGAACTCTTTCTGTTCTGATTTCAGAAGCTAAGCGCCCTTACACCTGTCCAGTTCGTGTTACTGCACAGGCACTGTTTTGTCGAAGGTCGAGATTCCCAAGCTGCGTAAGTTGGGAGGGGGGGGGGGCGAAAAGGGGGGAATAATGCGTGCATTTCCAAGCCCCCATTTCGAATGGAGAGACTTCGACAGTCTATTGCGAAATTACGGGTCTTGTAAAAGT